>OHAG01000558.1_pt1 | contig 29504 bp, 27 predicted proteins | sample 1577081 | NCBI WGS metagenome assembly OHAG01 (sample SAMEA3541513, study PRJEB24748) | human gut metagenome | biome: human gut; feature: human-associated habitat; material: faeces | place: China | collected 2012
CAGCACCAGCTCGGCAAAGCGCAGGCGGGCCAGCTCGCCGCCGGACAGCGCCTCGCAGGGTTTGAAGACCGTCTCGCCCCGGAAGCCCAGCTTGGCCAGATGGCTGCGGACTTCCAGCTCCGTCATCCGGGGGTATTTGTTCCAGATGACGTCGATGACCCTGCCCTGCCCCAGGCGGTTCTGCTGCTGGGCAAAGATGCTGGGCCGGGCACCGGTGCCCAGCCGGACCATGCCGCCGGAGGGGCGGCGCTTGCCGTCCAGCACCTGCATCAGGGTCGATTTGCCGGCACCGTTGGGGCCTGCGATGACGAGCCGCTGCCCGCGGCAGACTGTGTAGGTGAACGGCTCCAGCAGGGTGCGCTCCCCGATGCGGATGGTCAGATTCTTCATCAGCACCAGTTCGTTCCACGGCTCCACGTCGTATTCAAAGCGGAATTTGAGCTGGTTCGTCTCATCTCTGGGGGCCTCGGTGATCTCCAGCTTTTCCAGCTGCCTGCGGCGGCTCTGGGCCATTTTGGTCGTGGAAGCGCGGACCAGATTGCGGTCCACGTAGTCCTGCAATTTTTCGGCCAGTGCCACATCGGCGTCGTGCTGCTTCTGGCGCAGGGCATCGGCGGCTTCCTTCTGGGGCAGATAGGCCGAGAAATTGCCCTTGTATGTCGTCATGGTCTGGAACGAAACTTCCCAGATCTTCGTACAGACGTTATCGAGGAAGTAGCGGTCATGGCTGACGACGAGGACCGCGCCGGAATAGCCCTTGAGGTAGGTTTCCAGCCATTCCATCGTCGCAAAATCGAGGTGGTTGGTGGGCTCGTCCAGAATGAGGACGTCCGGCTTTTGCAGCAGCAGCTTTGCCAGCCGCAGGCGGGTCAGCTCGCCGCCGGACAGGACTGCGATGTTCTTGGTCCAGGTATCCTGCGCGAAGCCCATGCCGGACAATACCTTTTTGATGTTGACGTCCATATTGTATCCATCGGCTGCGTCGATGATGTTCTGCAGCGCATCGTGCTGCTCCAGCAGAGAGGCATCCTCCGGCGAAGCCGCCATCCGGCGCTCCAGGATCTGCATCTGTGCCATGGCATCCAGCACATGGGCGAAGCAGGAGCGCATCTCGCCGTAGATGTCCAGCGTGGGGTCCAGCTTCGCGTTCTGTTCCAGATACCCAAGGGTGACGCCATGGGTCACACTGAACTCGCCCTCATAGTCGGTATATTCCCCGGTCAGGATCTTCAGAAGGGTGGTCTTGCCTGCACCGTTCTGGCCCACGATGCCGATGCGGTCCTCCCGCTCGACGCTGGCCGTGACATCATGCAGGACGATCTTCTCGCCGAAAGTCTTGCCCAGTTTTTCCAAATGTATCAGCATTGTTGTTCATCCAATCTTTTTGTTCCCACTTGCCGCACAGCGCAGGAGCTTAGAGCTGATGGCGGCGGTTCTTCAGCCCGATATTGGCCAGCTCTTCCGGCTCCATGACCAGCTGATACAGCTCTTCGAGGTTCGAGATCTCGTAAGTCGGGCAGACCTTGCCCGGATTTTCGGCGTGGTTCGGGTTGTACCAGCAGGTATCCAGCCCGGCGTTGATGCCGCCCTGGATGTCGCTGGTGAGGCTGTCGCCCACCATCAGAACACGCTCGCGGTTCTCCACCCCCAGCGAACGGAGCGCCGTGTCAAAGATCTTGCGGTTCGGCTTTTCGCTTTCAAGTTTCTCGGAGACGAAGACCTCCTCGACGAACTCCTTCAGGCCGGACTCGGCCACACGGCGGGACTGCACCCGGTCGAAGCCGTTTGTCACAACGGCCAGCGTTGCCACCTCGGCCAGCTCCTTCATCACGTCCAGCACATTGGGCGCGGCGAGATCCGGGTGGATGGAGAGCTGGTCGAGATAATATTGATTCATCTCGGCACCGCTGCCTGCGGCATTCACGGCCTTCAGGAAGCGGGTGAAGCGCTCCGCCATCAGCTTGTCGCGGCGGATCTGGCCTTTTTCCAGCTGACGCCACAGCTCCCCATTGATGGTGCGGTAGGTCTGCACCGTCTCGGCATCCGGCTCGATTCCGTAGTTGCGGAGCGTATCGGCCAGCGCCTTGCTTTCGGCTGCATCAAAATCCAGCAGCGTATTGTCTGCATCGAACAGGATGCAATAGTATTTTGCCATGGTTCAGTTTCCCCTCTCTTGTTGCATGTTCCGGGGAGCTTGTCCTCCCCGGCCGGAGCCGGTCTCTTCCGGATCGCCGGATTTGCCGGATCGTAAGAACAGCGAGAAGCCAGCCCCGCCCCGGCAGAGCTGGCTTCGCCTTATTCTTCGACTATTTCATACGTTTCATCGTCGGTTTGTTCCGGGGTGTTATCTTCGCAGCGGGAAGCGGCGGAACAGGGTGTTTCCGGGCATTTGGGCATCTCGGATTCCAAAACACCATTGTCCACATTCTCCCAGTCCATTTCGTACCAGTCCACACTGCCGTCGGTCACATCTTCCTCACCGGGAAGCCCCGGAACACGGATCTTCTCATAGAACATCCACTCACGCTCCCTTCGGAACAGCCTATGCAGCGGAGTGGAAAAGTGTCAGCGGCTTGCTGCGGCCTCGGTGTTCTCTGCGCTCGTCTCGCTGGAAGCGGACAGATCGTTCTCAGCCTTGCTTTCCGAGGCTTCGGTCTTCGATTCGGTTTTTGATTCTGCCTTCGACTCGCTGTGGGAAGAAGCACTTTCCTCTTTGGATTCATTCTTTGATTCGCTCTTCGACTCACTCTGCGAAGCGCTGGCCGACTCTGCCTTGGACTCGGCTTTCGACTCGCTCGTGGACGCCGATGCACTGGAAGCAGAGCTGGAGGAGTGCTCCGAACTGCTGCCGGAGGTACTGTGGGACGAGCTGGAGCTGCCGGAAGAGGCGGCTTCTTCTTTGGACGAAGCGGAAGAACCGGATGTACTGCCGGAGGAAGCTCCGGACGAAGACGAGCTGCTGCTCGATGTGCTCGAACTGGACGATTCGCTGTTGACGGTCAAGGTCAGCGTGTTGCTCTTCACGGTGCAGTCGTTGTAGGTGACGACGGCGTAGATCTTATAGCTGCCGACGGCCACGGAGGAGACCGGAACGGTCACGGTCGTATGGCCTGCAGCGGCCTTGACCTCTTCCCCGTTGGCGTACCAGCGGAGATTGTCGCTGTTGGCATACTTGCCGCCGAGCTTTGCCTTGAAGATATAGGAGCTGCCGAACAGACCCTTGCCCTCGTTGGAGATCTCGACGGACACTGCGGCAAACACGGCCGTGACGTCAATGTTCTGCTGGAACTTGTCGTCGGTGCGGGTGCGGGTGGTGACACCGTCGCTCCACTTGACGAAAACATAGCCCTCGGCGGGAACTGCCGTCACGCTGATGGTCTGGGACGCATCGGTCACGGTGTAGCTCAGGGAGGTCTTGTCGGACTCACCGCCGGAGGTCAGCGTACCGCCGCCCTTCTTTTCGACCCGATAGTGCGCTTCATAGTGAACAGGCTCAGCGGTGGAACTGCTGGCGCTCTCGCTGGCAGACTCCGAGCTGGGAGCCTGGACCGCAGAACTGGGGTTGGAAACATACTCCAGTGTGCGGGTCGGGATGTTGGCGGTATCCGGGCGGCGGTCATCGGTGGTGTAGGCGTGGGTGCGCAGATAGCTCAGCGCTGCCTTGAGGCCCGCACTCTTCAGGTGGATGTCGCCGTTTGTGTAGTAGTCCGGCTTGCCGTAGCCATCCTCCCCCTTGAGGATCTCGGCGGTGTTCAGAAACTTGAGGCCCAGCTGCTCGCACAGATTGAGCAGTGCCATGTTCATATCGTCGATCTTGGCCTGATCCATGTGAGGGTAGGTCGAGTGATCCGCCGGGATGGGCGGGATGGTGTTGACGATGATATCGGTATAGGGATAGCTGGCCTGGATGGCCTGGACCAGAGCGGTGTAATTCGCGATAAAGTCGGCCACTTCCATGCCGTTGTCGTTGGTGCCGAGGGTGATGACCACGCGGCGAGGCTTCATCATGGCGACAGCCTGGGCAATGGGATAGGCATTGCTGTCCTTCTTAAAGGTGACGATGCCCTCATTCAGGGCCACCTGTGTGCCGATGCCCTCCTTGGCGCAGAACTGCTGCAGGGAGATCAGGCCGTTGTTGTACAGGCGCACCGTATTGGAGTCGCCGATGAAGAGGGTCTCGTCCTGGTAGGACTGCCCCGCATCGGCCGTTTCCGCCAGCAGAGACGCCGATGAATTGTCGATCTGATAGTGCTCTGACAGATCATCGCCGTCCGCGGGCGTTTCCGAGGAGACGGAGTCTGCATCGGGTACATTCGGGGCGTCCACTTTGCCCCGCCTGAGCAGGGTCAGAGTGATGCCGATGGTCAGCAGCGCCGCCAGCGCACACACAACGCAGACCAGAACAGCCTGCCGCTGCAAAGGAGTCATAGATTGCTTGTCCGATTGTGTCCTACGATTCATAATGATTCACCATTTTCATTCTCAATCAGCGGTCCGGCCAGGCGTTCACAAGGGCGTCCGCGAGGGCGGCGCAGCTCTCGGCCAGAAAGACCGGGTGGAACGGTTCCAGCTCATCCCGGCTGCCATAGCCGTACAGCGCACCGGCAGCGTCCAGACCGCAGTCTGCCGCACCGCGCATATCGTCGTTGCGGTCCCCGACCATCAGGACCCGTTTGCCCTTGACGCAGGGCTGCTCCAGCACATAGCGGACGACCTCGGTCTTGGTATCGCGGCTCTCGTCCATGGAGGCACCGCCGATGAAATCGAAGTATGGGGCAAGGCCCTGCTCCTTGAGAATGGGCGTCACCACCTGGGTGGGCTTGGAGGTCGCCGTGCAGAGTACAAAACCCGCTTCCTTCAGGCGGTGGAGCATCTCTGCCGCACCGGGGAACACGCGGCACTCGTGGCTGCCCTTGACGGCATAGCTGGCACGGTAGAGCCCGGCGGCTTCCTCGACCTTGGCCGGGTCGGTGAAGTGCTCTGCGAACGTCTTGCGCAGCGGCGGGCCGAGGTAGCGGCGCAGGTCCACACCGGTGATATCTACGTTCATCTTGCGGAAGACCTCTTCCAGTGTATTCAGGATGCCGGGTGCGGAATCAATGAGCGTTCCGTCCACGTCGAATAAGATCACGTCATAGTGCTGCAAGGTTCATTTCCTCTCTTTCACACATATACAGTGTATAGTATAGCACAGTTTTCTGTATTCAGCAATTCCGCACAAAACGTTTTTTCATCTTTTGGCTAGATTGTTCATAGAATAGCCACAAACACAAAAAGCCTGCCCGGCAAAGTGCGGGCAGGCAGGGGCAACCGCCGGTTATTGCGCGGTGGTGGTGTTTTCCGTCGCGGGGTAATAGAGATTGTTGGAGATAAATTCCAGCTTATCTTTGAGTGCCAGTTCCAGATTGGCTACGGCATGGACCATGTTGGTGGCCGAGTCGTTGATCTCCAGCAGCTTGCACAGGTCCACTTCCTTCATGGCCATCGCGGTCTTCATCTTCTGGCTCTCCGCGCAGAGGATGTGGCTGAGGGCAGACTCCTGCAGCGCAATGCTCTCCAGCAGGTCGATGACGGCCTGGTCGAGGGTGACGCGGGGCAGTGCGGGGCATTCCAGCGTAGGCGTGCAGTTGGTTTCTGTGATCATAAATCGGGTCATCCTTTCTTATATAAGGTATGCCCCATTGTATGTCCGGGCCGCTGCCTGTGTCACTCGGCGGAATCGGCTGCTTCCTTCGCAGAGACTTTTTCGATGACGTCGCGGTAGCCGCCGGAGCCGTACTGGATGCAGCGGTTGATCCGGCTGATGGTGGCCGTGCTGATCTCCACGGCTTTGACGATCTGGTCATAGGTGCTGCCACCCAAAAGCAGCTTGGCCGCTTCCAGGCGCTGCGCCATATCGGAGATCTCCTTTACGGTGCACAGGTCCTCAAAGAAATTGTAGCATTCTTCCCGTGTTTCAAGGCTCAGGATCGCATCGAACAGTGCGTCCGTGGTCGGGTTCTTTCTGGGGTTTTTCTCAGCCATAGCGGCCTCCTTTGCGGCAAGCGCCGGATATTTGGAAGATTTTATAAGTTTGTATTATCACTTTAGCACACGAAAGCGTGAAAGTCAAGTCTTTTTACAACGTGAGTGATTTTCATATTTCAATGTGCATAGTTTTCTTCTCTTCACACATGAACAAAAATCACCTAAAAATTTTTGCCAGCATTTTTCCCGAATTGGCACATCCTCCTAACTTGCCCAAAATATATTGACAAATTATGAAATCGGGACTAAAGTATACACAATCATTCGGCAAATGCAGTGAACAGGACAAGACCTTTTCCCACACCTGCTCCCAGAGAGCTGTCGGTTTTGGTGTAAGACGGCAGCAAAGAGAGAAAGGTTATCCCCTGCGAGCAGCCGGTGCGAACCGCACAGTAGCACCTGGCCGATCCGCCCCCGTTACAGGGCGTCCCGCTCCGGTGAGGTTCTCCCGGAGCGTGCAGAAAGTGGCTGCCCTCAAAAGCAGCAAGCGAAGTGGTACCGCGGAGAATTGCAGCCGGGAGACTGGTTGTCAGGCCTTCGTCTTCGTTCTGGATGCGGTCTGCATCCAGAACGAAGATGGGGGCTTTTTTCATCCCTTGCCGCCCGGCCGCTTGTGGTTTTTGAGTGCAGCCGTCAGATAGACCCTGGCCGTTTTGCCGTTTGGAAAGAAAGGAAAGAGGTAAAAGAAATGAACACGCTGGTCATCGTTTTGATCGCAGCCGTGTGTCTGTTAGGAGCTTACACCTTCTATGGACGCTGGCTGGCAAACAAGTGGGGCATCGACCCCAAGGCTAAGACCCCCGCAGTCGTCCACGAGGACGGCCGCGACTACGTCCCCACCAACGGCTGGACCGTTTTTGCCCATCAGTTCAGCTCCATCGCAGGTGCCGGCCCTGTCACCGGTGCCATCCAGGCTGCCGCATTCGGCTGGCTGCCCGTTCTGCTGTGGGTCCTGATCGGCGGCATCTTCTTTGGTGCTGTGACCGACTTTGGCGCGCTGTATGCTTCCGTCAAGAACGACGGCAAGTCCATGGGTATGCTGATCGAGAAGTACATCGGCAAGACCGGCCGCAAGCTGTTCCTGCTGTTCTGCTGGCTGTTCTGCGGCATCGTCATTGCAGCGTTTGCTGACATGGTCGCCGGCACCTTCAATGCCTTTGGCACCGATGGTGCTCTGGTCGAGGCCGCACAGACCAACGGTGCTGCCGGCATGGTCTCCATCATGTTCATGGTGTTCGCTGTCGTCTTCGGCCTGCTCCAGAAGAAGTTCAACTTCTCCGGCTGGAAGGAGAGCGTCATCAGCATCGTCTTCATCGTTCTGTCTTTCGTGATCGGTGCAAACTTCCCCATCATCCTGGGCAAGGCTGCATGGAGCTACATCACCTTCATCTACATCTTCTTTGCAGCCGTCCTTCCCATGTGGCTGCTGAAACAGCCCCGTGACCACATGACCACCTTCATGTTCGTGGCCATGATCGCAGGTGCTGTGGTCGGCCTGCTGGTCGCACACCCCACCATGAACCTGCCCGTTTTCACCGGTTTCACCAACGAGAAGCTGGGCACCATGTTCCCCATCCTGTTCGTTACCGTGGCCTGCGGTGCCGTTTCCGGTTTCCACAGCCTGGTCTCTTCCGGCACTTCTTCCAAGACCGTGGAGAACGAAAAGGATATGCTGAAAGTCGGCTATGGTGCCATGATCCTCGAAAGCCTGCTAGCTGTTCTGGCCCTGTGCGTTGCAGGCGCTGCTGCCGCTGCGGACGGCACCCCCGCTGCAGGCACCCCGTTCCAGATCTTCAGCCGCGGCGTTGCCGGTTTCTTTGAGATGTTCGGCATCCCCGCCTACGCTGCTACCGTCTTCATGACCATGTGCGTTTCTGCTCTGGCTCTGACCAGCCTGGATGCCGTTGCACGTATCGGCCGCATGAGCTTCCAGGAGCTGTTCAGCGTCGATGACATGGAGCATGCAGAGGGCTGGCGCAAGCTGTTCTGCAACGTCTACTTCTCCACCTTCATCACGCTGGTGTTCGGCTTCATCCTGACCAAGATCGGCTACGCCAACATCTGGCCGCTGTTCGGTTCCGCCAACCAGCTGCTGAGCGCTCTGGTTCTGGCCACCCTGTGTGTCTTCCTGAAGGTCACCGGCCGCAACAACAAGATGCTCTTCCCCCCGCTGGTCATCATGCTGTGCGTCACCTTCACCGCACTGGTCCAGCGTCTGATCGCGATGGTCAAGGCCATCAGCGCAGCCGCTTCGGTGGGCATTCCTGCGGGTGAGACCACCTGGGGCGCTGTGTTCATCGCCAACGGCCTGCAGCTGATCCTGGCTGTCCTGCTGATCGTTCTGGGCCTGAACATCGTCTTCCACTCCTTCAAGGCTTACTCCAACGCGGAGCACAACAGCGAAGCAAAGGCCTAAAAACAACTGCGGTTTTCACGATTCGTTCGTAAAAACAGAAAGAGATCCCCGCTGACGTCATCGAACCCGTCAGCGGGGATCTCTGTTTTTCTGCGCTTCAGAGATGCGCATCTTCCCAGGCCTGCAGCACGGCCAGCTGCGTCTCGGTGTGGAACCAGTGCTCCCCATCGGCCAGAAGAGTCAGCTGTGCCCCGGTCGCGCGCTTGAAGCGGTCGAGCACAGCATAGGAAGTCAGCGCGTCGGCTTCGCCATAGAGCACCTGCGTGGGGATGCGCCAGCGGAGCGGATGCTTCCGCACCCAGCAGAGATACGGCCACGAAAGCGTCTCCCCGAACGTTGTGGGGATCTCCCCTGCCGCCTTCAGCTGCTCTTCGGTCACGTTGGCCTGCTGCATCATCCTGCCGATGAGATCTTCCATATCCACGATGGGCGAAACGAAGAGCGCACGGCGCAGTGCCTTCTCCTGTAACGCCAGCATGGAGAACCACGCACCGATGCTCGTAGCCCGCAGCGAGACCTGCCGCCAGTGCACCCTTGCATACTGATCCATAAATTGCAGCTCCGGGGTAACAACCCATGGCAGGAGCCGTTCGGGGCCGTTTTTCCGCTCGCCATGTTCGGGCAGATCAATGGCCAGCACCTGATAACCTGCCGGGCAGGCCTGCTCTGCAAATGCAAGAGCTTCCTCCTTGCTGCCCATTTTTCCGTGGACGTAGAGATACACCTTGTGGGAAGGCTCGCCGATGAGGAGCGCGGGAATGCCCTTCAGGGTAATGCGTTCTGTTTTCATAGCATCTTCACCATCATGATCTCGTCGCGGTAAGTTCCATCCTTGAGCTTGAAGGCATGGGGCATGGTGCCGCAGCGTTCAAAGCCAAACTTTTCATAAAGGTGGATGGCGCGGGGATTATCGCTGTACACACCCAGCTCCAGCTGTTCAAAGCCGTTGGCTTTTGCCTGGGCCACGGCCAACTGCATCAGAAAGCTGCCCAGACCACAGCCCCAGGCTTCTTTCAACACAGAGATCCCCATGACTGCACGATGGCGATACTTGATGTGCGGCCGCACCTGTGCCACACCAAACTCTCCCACCAGCTTTTCTCCGGCAAAAGCACCGACCTCAAAATTCAGCGCGCTGGCTTCAGAGCCTGCCAGCCCCTTTTGCATCGCTTCCAGACTCGCTCCATCCTCTGGATAACGCGCCATAAAATGGGTTTCGCGGTAGGTTGCAAGGCGGAATGCGTTGAGCGCTTCGGCGTCGTCTGCGCACAGACTGCGCACCGTCAGCATTTCTCCGTTGGGCAGTTGGAACGCACACGGGACGATCTTCATGGTCAGCACCTCTTTCTGTTTGGAATGGGTCTATCATAACATCTTCGGTCAGGTTTTACAACCCCGGAACGCAAAAAAGGAGCCGCAGCACCCTGTGACAGGCACTGCGGCTCCCATTTTCAGCTTGGAAGCTTGAATTACTTCACCATGCTTGCGACTTCAGCAGCGAAGTCGTCAGCGCGCTTCTCCAGGCCCTCGCCCTTCTGGAAGCGGGTGAACTTGACGATCTTGATGTCGCCGCCCAGGTCCTTAGCGACCTTAGCGGTGTACTGAGCAACAGACAGGTCGCCGTCCTTGACGAACTCCTGATCGACCAGGCAGTTCTCCTTGAAGAACTTCTTGATCTTGCCCTCGATCATCTTCTGCTTGACTGCATCCGGCTTGTTGGCGGTCTTCGGATCGCCAGCCATCTGAGCGAGCATGATCTCCTTCTCCTTGGCCACGACCTCAGCAGGGACAGAAGCCTCGTCCACATAGCTGGGGTTTGCAGCAGCGACCTGCATGGCGATGTCCTTGCCGTAAGCAACGAACTCGTCCTTTGCGTCGATGCCGTTGGTGGTCTCGAAGTTGACCAGGATGCCGTGGGTGCCGCCGCCGTGGACGTAAGCAGAGCAGACGCCCTCGTAACGGACGAAACGGCGGATCTTGATGTTCTCCTTGATGACCAGGATCAGGTTCTTCAGAGCCTCGTCCACGGTCTCGCCGTTCTCGGTCTTGCAAGCCATCAGAGCCTCAACATCAGCAGGGTTCTGCTTCATGATGACCTGAGTAGCCTCCTTGACGAAAGCAACGAACTTGTCGTTCTTGGCAACGAAGTCGGTCTCAGCGTTGACTTCGATGACAACGCCGACCTTGCACTGCGGGCAGTAATCCGCGTAGACCATGCCCTCAGCAGCGGTACGGCTTGCCTTCTTTGCAGCGGTAGCCAGACCACGCTCACGCAGGATCTCGACTGCCTTCTCGAAGTTGCCGTCAGCCTCGGTCAGAGCCTTCTTGCACTCCATCATGCCGCAGTCGGTCTGCTTGCGCAGCTCCATAACGTCTTTTGCAGTAATAGCCATTTTTATTCTCCCTTACACGTTACTAAACGGGTTTGTTCGGAATACGGAAAAATCAGGCGTTTGCTTCCTCAGCGGGAGCTTCCTGGTTGCCCTGCTTGCCTTCCAGAACAGCGTCGGCCATTGCACCGGCGATCAGCTTGACAGCGCGGATCGCGTCGTCGTTGCCGGGGATCACGTAATCGATCTCATCGGGGTTGCAGTTGGTATCGACGATCGCAACGATGGGGATGTTCAGCTTGCGGGCCTCAGCAACAGCGATGCGCTCCTTGTGAGGATCGACGATGAACATAGCCTTCGGCAGGGTCTTCATGTTCTTGACGCCGCCCAGGTACTTGTCCAGCTTCTCCATCTCCAGCTCCAGCTTAGCTACTTCCTTCTTGGGCAGCAGCTCGAAGGTGCCGTTCTCCTTCATCTTAGCCAGCTGATCCATACGGTCGATGCGCTTGCGGATGGTGCGGAAGTTGGTCAGCATACCGCCCAGCCAGCGAGCGTTGACATAGTGCATGCCGCAGCGCAGAGCCTCGTCACGGATGGACTCCTGAGCCTGCTTCTTGGTGCCGACGAACAGGATGTCGCCGCCCTCAGCTGCAACTTCCTTCACGTAGTTGTAAGCCTCGTCCAGCTTCTTCACGGTCTTCTGCAGATCGATGATATAGATGCCGTTGCGCTCGGTGAAGATATACTTCGCCATCTTGGGGTTCCAGCGACGGGTCTGGTGACCGAAGTGCACACCTGCTTCGAGAAGCTGCTTCATAGAAACGACTGCCATAGTAAAATACCTCCAGATATTGTTTTGCCTCCGCACACCGTGATCAGGGCACCGTATCGGACGGGCCTGACTGCCCTCCACCCGGATGGGCACAAAAGGGCATAGTGATGCGTGTGTAATGCTGAATTATAATAGCACAAAAAGGACGCGGATTCAAGAGCTTTTCGCTGTTTTTTACAAAAAGATTTTGCGATTTTCTCTTATTTGCCGGTCGGTGCCGCTTCCAGGCCCTCCATCCCCATCCGGCTGAGGGCATAGCCCTTGCCGAACATCAGGTCGTATTGGAGCAGCCAGTGGTTGGCGCCCCACTGCTGCTGCAATGCAGTAGGCTCCTGGGTGGTGGTGCCGTCCCGGTTCATGACGGTGCCGCGGGTGTTCGTGCGGTACGCCACCTGCAGCTGGCGGTTCAGATACTGGAAATAGAGCGGCTGCTTCAGGCCGTAGATGTTCATCATGACCGGCGAAATGTCGTAAGCGGCGATGGTGCCAAGGTCCACAGGCTGCTGCGAATAGTTCGACCACATGAGCAGGGTCGTCTGGTGGAGGCGGGGGTCAGCGCTGGAATCGCTGGCATAGCCGCTCTTGGTGAAGACGTCGTAGTTGGAATCAATGGGGTTGTAATGGTCGCCCCAGAACACGAGGATGACCGGCTCGTCCACCTGAGAGAAGTAGTCGGTCAGGCGGCCCAGCATGGCGTCGGCATCCCGGATGCCGGTGGCAAAGTCTTCGAGCGCCCCCAGTGTGCTCCGGCTGATGCCAGACGGAGCGTTCAGCACCTTGACGCGCTGGTCGTCGGGGTAGTTGTCCTTATTATAATTGGTGTGATTCTGCATCGTGACGGCATGGAGGAAGACCGGCGCATCGGACGAGACCTTCATGTTCTCGTACTGCTGGATGATCTGGTCGGCCATGGAGTCGTCCGTGACAAGACCGGAGGTCCAGTAGTGCCTGCGCACCTTGTTGACATGGGTCATCTTTTCCAGACTGAGGAAGGTGTCCAGACCCAGATTCGGATAGGCCGTGTCGCGGCTCCAGTATTTGGCCCAGAAGCAGTGGACGGCGGCGGTCTGATAGCCCTGCGTCTTGAGGTAATTCGGCAGAGAGAACATGGGCCGGGTCACATGCTGCTGATAGGGCTTGCTGCCGTTGGGCAGATAGGAGACGGAATAGCCGGTCAGCGCCTCAAACTCCACGTCGCAGGTGCCGCCGCCGAAGCTGGGGCTGTAAGCCCGGCCGGAAGCGCTGGTCTCCTGCAGGCGATGGAGGTTGGCGGAAACATCCGTGTCGAACGCAAAGCCATACTGCTCCAGCTCCGAGACATCCCAGTAGGACTCGTCCATCACATAGATGATAGTGGGGTTCTGTTCGGTCTCCCCGGCAGGCGTGACCGCCCCATAGGACGCCGGGTAGAGCGGTGCCGTCTGGTAGTTCTCGGCTGCGGCGGTGTCGTCCAAAATCTCGTTCACGGCATCTTCCGAGTAGTCGTCCGGTTTCGAGATCTCCAGATTGGTGAGGTTGGTCAGAAAACTGGTGGTGACACCGTAGTAGCGATAATAGCGGTCCTGCATCCAGGCGTCGGGCAGAATGCCGATGGCCTGGGTGACTGCGGGCTGCAGGAAGACACCGAAAAGCAGACCGCAGACGGCCGCAGCGCTAGCCGCAACGCCCAGCACACGGGGCTTCCAGTTCAGCTTTTTCCGCCCGCGGTAGAGGAAGAAGCTGGCCACGAGCAGCAGCAGAATGATAACGATGGAGACTACCATGCTGGTCTGGATATGGATCCCGGCAGCGGAAGCAACACCCGCCGCTTCCGAGACCTGCGCCAGATCCCACGGGAGAAACGGCTCACCGCGCAGCTGCAGCGTGTAGAAATCCACCGCCGCCGGGACACAGCCGAGAATAGCCGCGATCAGGGTGGCCAGCGGTGCGAACCGGGTCAGCCAGTCCACCATCAGCCAGATGAGGAAAAGCAGCGCCCATGCCAGAAGATACGCTTCGGCGTGGGGAAAAATGTATTGGGTCAGAGTGTCCACGGTCAGACTGCCGCGGGCGATCCACTCCGTGAGCACCACAAGCACCAGCGTGACGACCGGCGGGAAAGCCAGCCGCAGCGCATGGAGCCTGGCCGGAGTGCGGGATGCGCGTTTATTCATACAAGAACCGTTCCTTTCACTTCCTGAGCGCCCCAATGGGGCGATGATCTTTGAGTTTGCGAGCACAAATCATGGCCCACGGTTCCCTATTATAATCCTGTTTTCTGTAAAATCAAACCCTAATTCCGGAAAAACAGATGAAAAACTTTCATCCATCCAGCCAGCGGCGCAGCTTTTGCCAAAACGAAGCACTTTTCTGCTCCGGCAGCGGCAGTTCTGTGCGCACCAGAACTGCATCCAGCCCGATCTTGTCGATCTCCTCCCAGGGGATGGTCAGCGTCTCGTCCCGCCCCAGCAGCCCGAACAGATGCGGCCTGCCCAGCAAAAGCAGGCTCCGGACCTGCGCGGTCTGCGGGTCAAGTTCCAGATCATCGGCCCTGCCCAGGCAGGCCCCATTGGACAGCTGCACGACCTCTTTGGCGCAAAGCTCCCGGAATGTCATCGGCTCCCCTCCCCGCTGTGTGTTCTCTTTTACTGTATGCGGCAGAGCAGCGCTTGATGCAGACCGGCCCCTTGTGTTATACTGTGTGCAGCGACCAATTGGAAAACTCACCCATTCAGATCGAGGTATGTGTCGATGTATAAAAATATCGTGTTTGATTTCGGCGGTGTCATGGTCGATTTTGACCCCAAGGAGTATCTGGTGGACCGTTTCTGCAACGCCGATGTGGAGGAGCAGGTCAGCGCCCTGACCTTTGACAGCGAAGAGTGGAAGCTGCTGGACGCTGGGCTCATCACCCGGTTCGAGGCCAACCAGCGGATGCTGGCCAAAGCCAGAGAACAGGGCTGCGCCTTTGAGGTGCAGGGCGTTCTGGATGACTGGATGCACATCCTGCGCCCCCGCCGCCGGATGCAGGAGCTGGTGCAGAAGCTGAAAGCCCACGGCTACTGCGTTTATTACCTGAGCAATATTCCGGAAGATGTGCTCGACCTGCTGATGAACCGGGACATGAAGGGCCTGTTCGACGGCGGCGTGGCCTCCTGCGAGGTCCACATCAACAAGCCGGACCCCCGCATCTACAAAGCACTGCTGGAAAAATACCACCTCAAGGCGCAGGAGAGCGTCTTCATCGACGACCGGCTGGACAATGTGCAGGCGGCCTTCCGGCTGGGCTTTGCCGGCATCCAGATGAAGGAGAGCGTCGGCACACTGGTGCGCAGCCTTGCCACCTGCGGCGTGGCCCTGCGCTGAGCCGCACCAAAACACAAACCGCCCGGTTCCATGCTGCTTTCGGCACGGAACCGGGCGGTTTTCTGCGCGTAGGAGTTACGAAGTTACTTGGCTTCGTAATTCTGGCAGAAGTGCGGGGTCTCGATCTGCTGGGTGGTGCAGGAGCAGTGCTCCGTCACCTTGATCTGCGGCAGATCACACTTGCAGCTCTCCACATTGTGGCGGCACTTGCAGACATCGCAGACAACACCGGTATTTTCCATTCGTTCTCACCTCTTTGAATCTGGGATGCTTCTAGGATGCCCCCATTCCGTGAGATTTATACACCGGTCACTTCTCTGCCCCGGCCTTGCGTTTGGCCCGGATGGTCACGATCACATGCCGGATGGAGAGAACGGGGTGCACCGGCAGCATCCGCGGCCCGGCCCAGCGCATGACAGTGCGGATCTGCTCCCGCATGGCAGGCTTGTAGCAGTGGACTTTGCAGGCCGAACAGAAGGTCTTCGTCTCCATGAACGGGCAATGGTCGATGCGGGCCAGCGCATAATCGCGAAGCTCCTGACATTCCGGGCAGAGCGAGCCTTTGGGTGTGCTGTGCTGCCTGCGGCAGTAGAGCGCGATCATCTCGCTCACCAGAAGTTGTTCCTCCGCGCGCTTTTTCGCAAGGTCTTTCGGGGTAGTCTGTTTCATGCGTTCCTCCAGATACAACAAAAAAACCGGCAGAAAGCCGGTGTCGTTCGGTTCTCTGTCGGTTAGTTTATCAAGACAAACTCATTTTGTCAAGAGAAAAGGCTTACCATGCAGCCAGGTCAGCGCCCAGTTTGCGGCAGGCAGCCTGGACATCGTCGTCGGGCGTCTCGTTGCAGATGAGGCCCTCTTCGTTGAACAGGACCGCGCCGTCCTCCTTGACACGCTCGCACCAATCGCGCATCCACTGGCCGTCGCCCCAGCCGTAGGAGCCGAACAGGGCGATCTTCTTGCCGTTCAGGGAACCTTCCAGAGAAGCGAACATCGGCTCGAACTCGCTCTCCTCCAGCTGCTCAGCGCCCATTGCGGGGCAGCCGAATGCCACGACGTCATATTCGCCCAGCTTGGCAGCATTCATCTCGCCGCAGGGAACGATGGTGGCGGCAGCACCTGCCCCCTCAGCGATGCAGTTTGCCATGGTCTCGGTGTTGCCGGTCGCGCTCCAGAATACGATTGCTACTTTGCTCATAATGAAGAACCTCTCTTTCAATTTAGGTTAGTATATTCTAACTTTTATCACCAGGAAAATGCGCCATCCGAAACGGACGCGCATTTTCCTGGTTAGGTTTCTCTAACCACAGATAGGATACCACAATGCGGCAGGGTTGTCAAGGCTCTTTTGCAGTTTTTTCCACTCCCCTGCTCAAAGCAGCTGCGGAACGGTGAACACCAGCGTCAGCACACCGAAAATGACCGGCTGATGGAGCAGATACAGCACCAGCGAGTGCCGCCCCAGCCAGCCCAGCGGCGGGCAGACCGACCGGCGCAGCGGCTCCATCCGTTTGCGGCCGACAAGAGGATGCAGATAGTACCCCGCCCAGAATAAAAACAGCCACGGCAGCAGCGGGAAGTAATCGGAGGAGTAAAAGGAGACCGGATAAAAGCCGAAGTATGCCGTGAGGTAGTTGGCATACAGCCCCTGCGGCAGCGCCCAGCGCAGCGGGCCAAGCCCCCAATAGCCGTCCATCGTGTGATAGGTCAGCGCGAACAAGATCAAACTGACCGCCAGCCCCACCGCCGGCGGGATCTTTTGCAGCCACTTCTGCACAAGGCCCGTCAGGAGCATGGCTGAGCCCAGCAGGGTCAGCACCCCAAACCAGACCACATTCTCCGGCATGAACAGCAGCGTCACCGCTGTGACCAGCGCCCCGGCACCAAAGACCGCCGCGCCGCGTTTGAGCGGATGATGCCCCAGCGGCAGACAGAAGCCGGACAGCAGGATGAACACCCAGCAGATGGATTGCTGCCACAGCCGCCCCTGCCCGGCGGAATACCACGGCACCACGACCCCGAACAGATACACGGCATCCCACATGCCATGGTAGAGCATCATGCTGATGAGGTCAAGCCCGCGCAGCTCGTCCAGCAGCGCGTAACGGGATGAAGACGATTTCATAAGGAAACTTCCTTTTTCATTTTTTGTCTCATTGTACGCTTTGCCGCCGGGTGCGTCAAGCAAAAAAGCTGCTGTGCAGCCTGAGCCACACAGCAGCTTTTGAAAAAACGGGATCAGACCTCAGTGTTGAAGTAGCGCTTCAGCAGGCCCTCAAAGCCACGGCCATGACGAGCTTCATCCTTCGCCATCTCATGGACGGTGTCGTGGATGGCGTCCAGATTCAGAGCCTTTGCCTTCTTGGCCAGGTCCATCTTGCCAGCGCAGGCACCGCACTCGGCCTCAGCGCGCATCATCAGGTTCTTCTTGGTGCTGTCGGTGACGACCTCACCCAGCAGCTCGGCGAAGCGGGATGCGTGGTCGGCTTCCTCGTAAGCGTAGCGCTTGTAAGCCTCGGCGATCTCCGGGTAGCCCTCGCGCTCTGCGACGCGGGCCATGGCCAGATACATGCCGACTTCGCTGCACTCACCCTCGAAGTTTGCGCGCAGACCGTCCACGATCTCCTGGGGGACGCCCTCAGCCTTGCCGATGCCGACGACATGCTCGGTCACATAGGTGTTGCCGGCCTTCTCCACGAATGCAGAAGCGGGAGCCTTGCAGACGGGGCACTGCTCCGGGATGGAGCCTTCAGCGATATAACCACAAACGGTGCAGACATACTTTTTCATACGATAGACCTCCATAATTTCTCAGTTATTCTTTTGGCCGCCCCTGGTACGGTCGGCCTTGGTTTCTGAGCCTATTATAGCAATGATTCCTGGGTTAGTCAAGGATAATTTTTAAGAATTATTCCTATTTAATAGTTCGTTTACACCTGGAGGTTGCCGCTGGTTGCAGCGTCAGAACCGTCGGCTGCGTCGAACTCATAATCGTTGCCGGGCAGGATGGCGTTGAGCAGGATGCCGACGATGGCGGCGATGGCCAGACCGGACAGATTGATGGAAACGCTGCCCACCATGAAGGTCAGGCCGCCCACCGAGTTGAAGCCCAGCGCGGACACCAGAATGACAGCAGCAACGATCAGGTTGCGGCTGTTGGTGAAGTCCACCCGGTTCTCGACCACGTTGCGGACACCGATGGCAGAAATCATGCCGTACAGCACGAAGCTGATACCGCCGATGATGCCGGTGGGGATGGTGTTGATGACCGCCTCAAACTTGGGGCTGAAGCTCAGGATGATGGCCAGTACCGCAGCGATGCGGATGACCAGCGGGTCGTAGATGCGGCTCAGCGCGAGAACGCCGGTGTTCTCGCCGTAGGTGGTGTTGGCCGGGCCGCCCAGCAGGCCGGCCATGGCGGTCGCAAGACCGTCGCCCATCAGGGTGCGGTTCAGGCCGGGGTCGTTGATATAGTTGTGGCCGACGGTGGCGCTGATGGCGGCGATATCACCGACGTGCTCCATCATGGTCGCCAGTGCGATGGGCAGGATGGTGAAGAGGGCGCTGATGAACTCCGGGCTGCCGTCGATGGCGAACAAGCCCATGGCGTTCTGGTGCAGCGGGATGCCGAACCAGTCGGCGGCAGCGATGGCCTGGAAATCCACGGCACCGGTCACGAGAGCGACCGCATAGGAGACCAGAACACCGATGAGGATGGGCAGGATCTTGACCATGCCCTTGCCCCAGATGTTGCAGACGATGACCGTGCCCAGCGCCACAAAGGCCAGCAGCCAGTTCGACTCACAGTTGGTGATGGCAGAGGGAGCCAGGATCAGGCCGATGGAGATGATGATGGGGCCCGTGACCACCGGCGGGAAGAACTTCATGATGCGGCGGATGCCGAAGGTAGAGATGAGCAGGCTGACCACCAGATACAGGATGCCGGAGAAGGCAACGCCTGCGCAGGCATAGGGCAGCATCTTCGTGTTGGCAACGGTCAGGTTGCCGTTGGCATCTGCCAGCATGGGGGCCACGATGGAAAAGCCGCCCAGATAGGCAAACGACGAGCCAAGAAAAGCCGGAACCTTGCCTCTGGTGACCAGATGGAACAGCAGCGTACCCAGACCTGCGCAGAGCAGCGTGGTGGAAACGCTCAGGCCCGTCAGCAGCGGCACCAGCACTGTGGCACCGAACATGGCGAACATGTGCTGTACGCCGAGGATCAGCATCCGACCCGTGCCCAGCTGGCGCGCGTCGTAAATGCCTTTGGAGTAGTCGATTTTTTCACTCATAAAAGAGTTCTCCTTTCGCGTTTTACTTCCAAAAAAAGAGGCATTGCCGCAAAAAAGCGACAGTGCCTCAGCTTTCGGGAAGAAAAAACATTCGGGATGGGAGAACAGCCTCCGTGCTCCGCAAAGTTGAACCGTGCATTCTGCTCTCCCCTTCCCTTCGTACGTTGTAAAGTATATCAGAAACCACCCCGTTCTGCAATGGATTTCCGGTTTTTTTGGCATTCTTTCTGCGATTGCTTTCTTTTTCAGGTTTTATTCCCCTGCGGCAGCATTTTGCACCTGCATCTTGCAATCCGGCCCCCTGCGCACTATAATAATACCGATTAAATGGATTGAGATTTAAGGAGACCCAATGATCTATCTGGATTATTCCGCCAATACCCCGGCCGACCCGCAGGTGCTCGACCGGTTCTGCTCCGTAGAGCGGCGCTGCATCGGCAATGCCAACTCCCATCATCAGGCAGGCACCGCTGCCAGAGCCGAGATCGACGCTGCCACGCTGAAGATCGCCGCTTTGCTGGGCGTACAGCCTGCCGAGATCATCTATACCTCCGGTGCCAGCGAATCCAACAACTTCGCGCTCAAGGGGCTGGCCCGGCTCTCCCGCCATGCGGGCAGACACATCATCTCCACCCCGCTGGAGCATTCGTCCGTCAGCGGCACTCTGACCGCGCTGCAGGAGCAGGGCTATGAGATCGACCTGCTGGACATCCGGCGGGACGGAACCGTAGACCTTGACCATCTGAAAGAGCTGCTGCGGCCGGACACCATCGCCGTGGCGGTCACGCTGGTAGACAGCGAACTCGGCGTCGTGCAGCCGGTGGAGGAGATCGCCGCCATCCTGAAGAACTACCCCAACTGCCATCTGCATGTCGATGCCACCCAGGCCGTTGGAAAGATCCCCGTCTCGTTTGAAGGGGTGGACACCATGAGCCTGACGGCCCACAAATTCTATGGCCTGAACGGCATCGGTCTGCTGCTCAAGCGGCGGAATCTGGCACTGGAGCCGCTCATTCACGGCGGCGAGAGTACCACCATCTACCGCAGCGGCACCCCTACGGTGGCGCTGGCGTCTTCCCTGGCCTGTGCGCTGGAACTTGCTGTGGAAAACCTGCCGGAACGCTCTGCCTCTGTCCAAAAGTGGAACGCGGAACTCCGCGCGGCCCTGTGCCAGCACCCGGAGGTGCGCATCAACAGCCCGGAAAACGCCATCCCGCACATCCTGAACCTCAGTGTCCGGGACGTGAAGGGCACGGTCTTTCAGCGGGAACTGGACGCCCACGGCGTCTGCGTCTCGGTCAAATCGGCCTGCTCGTCGGACGGCCTGCCCTCCCGCGCAGTGTTTGCCGTCAGCCGGGACCGCCGCAATGCCCTCTCGTCCTGGCGCATCAGTCTGAGTCATCTGACCACCGAGGCAGAGATCCAGGAATTTTTACGGGTGTTCGACGTCTGCTGCCAGCAGCTGACCGCCGCACACGGAGATCGATAAGGAGAAATCATGAAACGCGAACTCGAACCCTATCAGATGATCGAACGCAGCATCATCAAAAAATACCGCAAAGAGCTTTGGACCCCCTTCATCGTAGCCGTCAAACGGTATGAGCTCATCCAGGCAGGCGACAAGATCGCCGTCTGCATCTCCGGCGGAAAAGACTCCATGCTGATGGCAAAGCTCATGCAGGAACTGCAAAAGCACAGCGATGTCCCCTTTGAGCTGGTCTTCCTCGTGATGGACCCCGGCTACAATGAGCTCAACCGCCAGAAGATCGAATCCAACGCGGCACTACTGCACATCCCGGTGACCATCTTTGAGAGCAACATCTTCTCGGTGGCCAACAACACCGACAAGAACCCCTGCTACCTCTGCGCCCGGATGCGCCGCGGCCACCTGTACAGCAAGGCCAAAGAACTCGGCTGCAACAAGATCGCGCTGGGCCATCACTTCAACGATGTCATCGAGACGACCGTCATGAGCATGTTCTACGGCTCCCAGCTGCAGGCTATGCCGCCCAAGCTCCACAGCACCAGCTTCCCCGGCATGACCCTCATTCGCCCGATGTACTGCATCCGCGAGGAGGACATTCTGGCCTGGAAGCGGTACAACGACCTGGAATTCATCCAGTGCGCCTGCCGCTTCACCGAGAACTGCACCATGTGCGACAATGGCGGCGGCGGTTCCAAGCGGCAGGAGACCAAGCTCCTGCTCCGCCGCCTCAAGCGCGACAACCCCAACATCGAAAACAGCATTTTCCGCAGCATCCATGCCGTCGCGCTGGACACCATGCCGGGCTATAAATCCGAAGGCGTGGAGCATAGCTTTCTGGAACGGTTTCATGCGATGGAAGAAATGGCAGCTGACGTTGAGCTGTGAGCTTCTGCGAAAAATCATGCAGCATCGGTGGTATCATAAACAAGCTGTTTCACTAAAAAAGCGGGAATGGACCGGACGATTCCGATCCATTCCCGCTTTTCAGCTTTGTGAAACCAGTTGGAGTCAAACGCTTACAGCAAGTTCACGTACACTCAACAGGGCTTCCTCTTTTATTAGATAGAGATCGTGTTGCAAACGTCGATCAGCACCGGGTCGAGGGTCTTGGTCATTTCAAGAGCCTCATCGACGGGGTAATCCACGAGGTGCTCTCCCTTCATGCCGACGATGCGGTTGTACTTTCCCTCTTCCAGCAGGCAGACAGCGTGGTAGCCCATGGCGGAAGCGTTTACGCGGTCGCGCAGAGTGGGCGAGCCGCCGCGCTGGACGTGGCCCAGGATGGTGGCGCGGGTATCAATGCCGGTGCGGGCCTGGATCTCGTTGGCGATCTCCTGCGAGTGGCCGATGCCCTCGGCAACGATGACGATGAAGTGGCGCTTGCCGGTGCGCTGCGTCTCGGTGATCTTATCGAGGATGTCGTGCTGCATGTCGAATTCCTTCTCCGGCAGCAGAACCGCCATTGCACCAGAGGCGATGGCGACGTTCAGAGCGATGTAACCCGCATTGCGGCCCATGACCTCGACAACGCTGCAGCGGTCGTGGCTCTGGGTGGTGTCGCGCAGTTTGTCGATCATTTCCAGAGCGGTGTTCATCGCAGTATCGTAGCCGATGGTGTAATCGGTGCATGCAATATCATTGTCGATGGTGCCGGGCAGGCCGATCATCGGGATGCCGCGGTGTGCCAGCTCACGGGCACCACGGTAGGAGCCGTCGCCGCCGATGACGACCAGCGCATCAATGCCGAGTTCACGGCACTTGGCAGCACCCTTGTCCTGGCCCTCTTTGGTCTTGAACTCCAGGCAGCGGGCGGTGTACAGGATGGTGCCGCCGGCCTGGATGATGTTGGAAACACTGCGCAGGTTCATTTCAAAGCACTCGCCGTTCAGCAGGCCGTTGTAGCCGCGCTGAATGCCGATCATCCGAAATCCCTTGTGCAGGCCGGTACGAACCACAGCGCGCACTGCAGCATTCATGCCGGGAGCGTCGCCGCCGCTGGTCAAGACACCAATCGTTTTGATTTGCTTTTCCATAAGAGAGATTCCCTCCAATTGTTTCTTCATTCACCTCGGAGCAGTGCCCCTTCTTCCTGACACTGCTCCATTGCTTTGCTCATTTCTGATACGACTTGCCTTGAATTATTATAGCACAGTTTTCCTGTGAATCCAATACCTTTTTGAAACTCTGTTAAAATTTTGTTAAAGTATGCTTTGCTGCGAAGCTGCGATGATTTTTATGAAAGTTGCATCTGCACGATTCGTTCCATAGCACGTTATTTTGTTGCAACGTTCTTTTCGCCGACCAGACGCCGCAGCTCCTGGAAGAAGAGCGGATGGCCGGAGGTATACAGCCTGCGGGGGGCCGCAAGCTTCTGTTTGGTGTCCTCCAGATAGAAGATGACCGGCATATCACCGTCAAAAATCTCCAGCAGGTTGACGACTTTGGCATACTGCGGGCAGCTGCGCGACGGCAGACGGATATAGAGCCGCTGGGCCGCATCCCGCATCCGGTCCGGACGGTTCGCCTGCGGGTGTTTGGGGTCGTAGCCTTCAATGGGCGAAATGCTTTCGGCCATCAGCTTGGATGGCTCGTCCTCGCGGACCGACAGACGCCCCTCGATGACCACAACGGCATTTTCCCGGATGGCATCCCGGAAGACCTCCAGCACCTTCGGGAAGACGATGACCTCCATCGTGCCGGTCAGGTCTTCCACGCTGGTAAAGGCCATCAGGCTGTTCGACTTGGTGGTCATCATCCGGCTCTTGACAATGGTGCAGACGATGCGGACATGGGCATTGTCCAGCCCATGCGCTTCCTCGCCGGTCAGGGCCTTGATGGAATGGGTCGCAAACTTTGCCGACTGCTCCCGGTACGCATCCAGCGGGTGGCCGGACAGGTACAGGCCGCTGACCTCTTTTTCCTGCTGCAGCAGTTCGGTATGGGAATATTCTTCGAGGTGCCGGATCTCATACACATCCTTCGATGCGCTCTGTACTCCCCCGCTCATCAGCGAGAACAGGTCGAGCTGCCCGTCCAGGTTCCGCCGGGAGTCGCTCTCCACGCTCTTGATGATGCCATCCACGGCCTCCACGAGGCTGTGGCGGTTCTCGCCCATGCTGTCGAACGCGCCCGCCTTGACGAGGCTTTCCACAGCCCGGCGGTTCATTTCGTTGCCGTACAGCCGCTTGCAGAAATCATACAGACTGGCGTAGGGCTTTTCTTTGCGCTCTTCCACGATGCGTTCCACAAGGTTGCGGCCCACGCTCTTGACCGCGTTCAGGCCGAACCGGATCTGCCCCCTGGCATCCGCCGTAAAGCCGCCGTTCGAAATGTTGATATCCGGCGGGAGCACCCGGATGCCCAGGCGGGCACACTCGCCCGAATACTCGATGACCTTATCGGTATTATCGAGCACACTGGTCAGCAAGGCTGCCATGAACTCGCTGGGGTAATGGCACTTGAGATAGGCCGTCTGGAATGCGACATACGCATAGCAGGCCGCATGGCTCTTGTTGAACGCATAGGACGCAAAGCTCGACATTTCGTCATAGATCTCGTTGGCGACCTTTTCCGAGATGCCGTTGGCCACGCAGCCGGGGCATTCGTGGCCGGGCTCGGTGCAGCCGTGAACAAAGTGTTCCCGCTCCGCTTCCATGACCGCATGTTTCTTCTTGCTCATGGCGCGGCGGACATTGTCTGCCTGCCCGAACGAAAAGCCTGCCAGCTCACGGAAGATCTGCATGACCTGCTCCTGATAGACGATGCAGCCGTTGGTCACATCCAGAATGTGGGCCAGCTGCGGGGTCTTGTAGCTGATCTTTTCCGGCTCGTGGCGGTTGCGCAGATAGGTCGGGATGGAATCCATCGGGCCGGGGCGGTACAGACTGATGAGTGCGATGACATCTTCCAGGTTCTGCGGCTGCAGCCCTACGAGGACCTGCTTCATGCCCGAAGATTCGAGCTGGAACACGCCCTCCGTCTCGCCCTGACCCAGCATTTTGTAGGTCTCCGGATCATCGTAATCGAGCGCTGCAACGGAGAAATCCGGCTCTTTTTTCTGGATGGCCGTTTCCGCATCCCGAATGACCGTCAGTGTGCGCAGGCCGAGGAAGTCCATCTTCAGCAGGCCAAGCTCCTCGATCTCGGTCATGTTGAACTGGGTCACAGGCAGACCGTCGTTGGTAGCGAGGGGCAGATAGTAGTCGGTCGGTTCCGGGGTGATGACGACGCCCGCCGCGTGGGTGGACGCATGGCGCGGCATTCCCTCCACCTTGAGGGCCGTGTCGATCAGTTCCTGGACCTTCGGGTCGGTGTCGTACATCCGCTTCAGCTCGGCCGAGACTTCCAATGCGCGCTTCAGCGTCATCTTCAGTTCCATCGGGACCTGCTTTGCGACCACATCCACATCCTGATAGGGCATCCCCATCACACGGCCCACGTCACGGATGGCGTTGCGGGCGGCCATGGTGCCAAAGGTGACGATCTGCGCCACATGGTCAGCACCGTATTTCCGGTTGACGTAGTCGATGACTTCCTGACGGCGTTCATAGCAGAAGTCCACGTCGAAGTCGGGCATACTGACACGTTCGGGGTTCAGGAAACGCTCGAAGATGAGGTTGTAGCGGATGGGGTCGATGTCGGTGATGCCGACGCTGTAGGCCGCAATGCTGCCTGCACCGGAACCACGGCCCGGCCCCACCGGGATGCCCTGGCTCTTGGCGTAGTTGATATAATCCCAGACGATCAGATAGTAGTTCGTGTAGCCCATCGTCTTGACCACGCCGATCTCGTAGGTCAGGCGGTCTTTGTTGGCCTGCGGGACATCGGGGCCGTAGCGGCGCTCCAGACCCTCCCAGCAGAGCTTTTCAAAAAAAGCCTGGTTGTCCATCCCGTTGGGCGCTTTGTAGTAGGGGATCTTGGTGTGGCCGAAGTCAAAATCAAAGTTACACTGGTCCGCGATCTTCTGGGTGTTCTCGCAGGCCTCCGGCACCATGGCGAACAGATCGTACATTTCATCCGTCGTCTTGACGTAAAACTCATCGGTCTGGAACTCCATCTTATCGGCGTCCTGCATGGTCTTGCCGGTCTGGATGCAGAGAAGGATGCTTTGCATTTTGGCGTCTTCCCTGCGCAGATAGTGGGAGTCGTTGGTGGCGGCCATAGGGATGCCCGTCTCCCGCGCCAGCTTGATGAGCTGGGGCAGAACGATGGTGTCCTCTTCCAGGCCGTGGTCCTGCAGCTCAATGTAGTAATTGCCTGCGCCAAACAGGTCCCGGTACCACAGCGCCGCGTTTTTTGCCCGCTCGTAGTCCCCCGCCAGAATGGCCTGCGGGATCTCGCCCGCCAGACAGGCTGAAAGGCAGATGAGCCCTTCGTGGTATTGTTCGAGCAGCTGCTTATCAACACGGGGCTTGGAGTAGAACCCCTCGGTGAAGGCTGCGGAGACCATCTTGATGAGGTTCTTGTAGCCGGTCTCATTTTTGCACAGCAGGATCAGATGGTTGTTGCCGTCGATCTTGTTGACCTTATCGAACCGGGTGCGAGTGGCAACGTAGACTTCGCAGCCGATGATGGGCTTGATGCCCGCTTTTCTGGCCGCTTTGTAAAACTGCACACAGCCGTACATGACGCCGTGGTCGGTGCAGGCGATGGCCGTCTGCCCGCACTCCTTTACGCGGTCCATCAGCTGGTCGATGCGGCAGGCACCGTCCAGCAGGCTGTATTCCGTATGGATATGGAGGTGGACGAAATCCCGCCCCAGGTGATTGTTTTCGCTGATCTCGCTCACGTCGTTTCCTCCTGTTCCATCCGTTCCCGCATGGTCTGCGCCAGCAGTTCCAGCTTTTTCATCCGATGCGACAGCCCCGATTTGCTGACCGGCGGGTCAAAGCAGGCACAGAGCGCCGTCAACGAGAGGTCCGGATTTTCCAGCCGCTTTGCTGCTGCCTGCTGCAGCACCTCCGGCAAGGTCTCCAGCGCATCCTGCTCCTGCAAAAAGCGGATGGCTTTCAGCGTCTGCGCATTGGCGCGGGCTGTTTTGCCGAGGTTGGCGGTATCGCAGTTGGTGTGGCGGTTGATCTGGTTCCGCATCTGTTTGACGGCCTTCTGCGCATTGATCTGCGCTGCCGCCTGGGCCGCCCCCATAAACGCCAGAATGCGCTCCACGTTGGCGCAGCTCTTGACGTAAACCAGGTTCACGCCGTTGCGGCGGGTGCGGTGGGGCGCAAACTCGTGCTCGGCCAGCAGCGCTTCAAAGTCTCTGGCGAGATTGGTGCGGCTCGTTAAAAATTCGATGTTGTATTCTTTTTTGGGATCTGTGACGGTTCCGCCGCAGAGAAACGCCATGCCGATGTAGGCGCTGACGCAGGTCTGGCAACGGATCATCCGGGGGTCGATCTGCAAGCTCGTCTCACTGCCGGTGGTGCCGAACAGTTCATGCAGCCGCATCACCTGTTCAGGCTCCCGGATGCCAAACTCGTACACCACCCCACTGGGGCGGCTCTTTTCCAGAATGGTGCCCTGGACGCCGCAGCGGGCAAACAGCTGCTCGGCCACGCGGGCGGTCAGCTCCTGCTCCGTCTGGAGCACAAGGCCCTTGGCGTCGAAATATTTGGCAAAGCAGGCGATGCCGTAGGCCGCCGCGCGGACGCAGCAGTCTTTCTGCAATTGCAGGCTGTGCTGCGCGATCTCTTCCCGTGCCTGGGATGCAAAACTCATTTTGTCGTTCCTTCTTCGATCTGCCGTTCAGCGGGAGGCATCGCGGTGCTGGACGCCGGGCTGGTAGCCCAGGCCCTCGCAGTATTCCGCGATCTTCCGCGCAAAGGTGATGGAGCGGTGTTTGCCGCCCGTGCACCCCACGGCAATGGTCAGCTGGCTCTTGCCCTCCTTGACGTAAAGCGGCAGGGCATATTCCAGAAATGCTTCGTACCGGCGTAGCAGTTCCTGCGCCTCCGGTTTGCCCATGACGAAATCCACGACCTCCTGATCCAGGCCGGTCTTGAACTTCAGATCCGGGACATAGAACGGATTGGGCAGGCAGCGCACATCCAGCACCAGGTCTGCGTCCGCCGGGACGCCGAACTTGAAGCCGAACGACATCACCGTCAGCCGCATCGCGCTTTTCGCCCCGCCGTTCTGCACAAAGAGTTCGCAGATGCGCTCCTTGTTCTGCGCGGTGGAGAGCAGCGCCGTATCCACGATATAATTCGCACGTTCCTTAAAGGGGCGGAGGATCTGGTGTTCTTTTTGGAAAGCTTCCCGCGTGGAGATGCCCTCCGCAATGCTGATCGGGTGGCGGCGGCGGGTCTCGCTGTAACGGCGCATCAGCACATCGTCCGGTGCGTCGAGGAAGAGGATCTCGTAGGCGATCCCCTGCTGGTCCAGCAGGTCGAGCGCCTTTTCGATCTCCTCGCTGGAACGGCAGCCGCGCACGTCCATGGACAGCGCCACCCGCTTCAGCTTGTTGTCACCGGCTTTGGAGAATGCGGTGATGCTCGGCAGCAGTTCCGCCGGGACATTGTCGATGCAGAAAAAGCCGATATCTTCCAGCGCATTCATAGCCACAGACTTTCCTGCGCCGGAAAGCCCGCTTACGATCAGCAGATCCATTTTTCTTCCCTCTTATGCTTTCACGACACGAATCTCTTTTTCCAGGTCGAACCCGGTCTTTTCCTTTACGATGGCCCGCACCTCGTCGCACAGGGCCAGCACATCGGCGCAGGTCGCGCCGCCCAGGTTCACCACGAAACCGCAGTGCTTCTCGCTGACAGCCGCGCCGCCGTGGCGGAAGCCACGCAGGCCGCACTGGTCGATGAGGGCCGCCGCAAAAGCGCCCGCCGGGCGCTTAAAGGTGCTGCCGGCGCTGGGCTTGTCCAGCGGCTGTTTGTCGATGCGCTTCTGCATCAGCTCGTTCATCCGGGCCTTGATGGCATCCGGGTCGCCTTTTTCCAGGTGGAACACTGCACCAAGGATGCAGGCACCATTCTCTTCAAACGCGCTGTGCCGGTAGGAAAAATCCAGCTCGGACGCTTCACTGTCCACCCAGCGGCCGTCGGCGGTGAGATAGCTGACGGCTTCCAGCACATCCTTCATTTCGCCGCCGTAAGCACCGGCGTTCATGTAGACGGCACCGCCCACCGTGCCGGGGATGCCATAGGCAAATTCCAGCCCGGTGTAGCCGTGCTGGAGGGCAAATTTGCACAGCTCGGAAAGTTTCAGACCTGCCGGTGCCGAAATATAATCGCCGTCGGCATTCTGATAAATCGACAGTCCCATTCCCGCTGCTTCGGCAGAAACATCAATGACTGCTCCTCGAAAGCCCTCGTCTGCAAACAGGATGTTGCTGCCATTGCCCAGCAGGTAATAGCGGATCTCCGCCTGTTTGCAGAACTGAACGGCCTGACAAAGCTGATCTTCATCCCGCGGCATCACAAACAGGTCGGCCGGGCCGCCAATGCGGAAAGTGCAGTGTGCCGAGAGCGGCTCGTTTTCTTTATAAAGGATTCCAGCCGCCTGCAGCTGCTGCTTGAGTTGTTCCATGGTGCGTGCTCCTTTAGTCCAGTTTATCGTCCAGACCCAGACGGATCAGCAGCTCCCTGGCCGCATTGTAACCCATCTTTTTCTGGCGGTTGTTGATGGCCGCGGTTTCCAGCACCACAGCAAGGTTGCGTCCGGGCGAGACCGGAATGCTGGTGCTGGGAATGCTGACGCCCAGAATGTCGTAGTATTCGTTTTCCAGACCTGTACGCTGGTAATTCTTGGTGGGGTCCCAGGCTTCCAG
>OHAG01000561.1_pt1 | contig 29392 bp, 41 predicted proteins | sample 1577081 | NCBI WGS metagenome assembly OHAG01 (sample SAMEA3541513, study PRJEB24748) | human gut metagenome | biome: human gut; feature: human-associated habitat; material: faeces | place: China | collected 2012
TATTAGGGTATAACTATTCTTTTACATTCTATACATTAGCTACTAAAGATAACATAGTAATTTCTCCTTTTTCTCTATATCGTCATCTTTGTTACATTTTAAATATGAGAGATTTTGCAAATAATAAAAAAAGAGAGGATTTTTCCTCTCTTAATATATTTTTCATATTTCATAATATTTTTTTAACTCGTTTTCCAAATTATCAGGCGATATTCTTTTCACTTCTAATACTTTGGAAATTATTTCCTTTTTACTTTTTTCGATTAATATATAAAGATTATCTTGTATTCTTTCTTCTAATTCTTTTTTATTATTTATATAAAAGAATCTATGAGCAATCAGTTGTTTCTGCTCACCACTTCTCCAATCTCTTTTTGTTAATTCCAAAACATCATATAATAAATATTTATTTCTAACCATGTCTTTATATATATGGATTTGAAAATTATAATCTATATCCCAAGAATTTCTTACTAACCTTTCTATATCAAGATTAATGTCAAATTGCATATTTACCGCTTTACTCCATAAGCTTAATTTCTCATGAATATCTGTTTTTTGATGTGTTTCTTGATTTACTAATTTGTATCTGTTATTTTCATCACAAATAATTCGATTATTAGCTGATATCCATGCCAATTGTTTTCCTGTTATTGAAAAAAGCTTTGATTCTTTACTTTTGTTAGGATTAAATTCATTTGTAACAAATGTTAAAAATGAGATTAAATCACCTTCTTTTTCATTATCATTACCATTTATTTTGTCTAGAATTTGTATCAATTCCGCAAAACAATCTTTTTGTTTTTTATTTGTTGCCCTCTTAGTATAATTTCTGAATTTTTCTATATCCTTGCGGTATACACGAAATGTCGTCGAAATAATATCATCTTTATTTTGTATTTTTTCCATGATTTTTCCTCTTAACTTAAATTATAGCAAATTTGTTTATTTTGTCTTTAATTATATATATTGCCAGCATTATGTCAATCTTCTTTTGTTAGTTTTCTCATCTATTAATTTCCATCCTTTCTATTTTTGACATTCAATTTGTTTTTTCAATGTCATTAACTGACTTCGAACTCCTTGTTGTGTCAATCCAATCATTTTCCCTACTTCAGTTTGACCATATTCAAGTAATTTTAATTTTACGATGAATTGTTTTTTCTTTGATTGAGTCTTTAAAATATCAATCCAATACAAATTTTCTATAACTTCTTCCAAGCGACCATTGGAATCTTGTATCATATTTCCAATGACAAGATCTTCATGATCTTCAATTGGTGTATTTAACGAAATTCTTGACTGATTCGTTTTACGTTTTTCTCGATTTAGATCTATAAAAATAGAATGAAAGGATTTTTTGTCTGTTACCTTCTTCTGTAATTTAATTGAACGATCTTTGAAAAATCAGAGAATCGTTTTATTTTATGAAATTTACGAATTGCATCACGCATTGAAAATACAGTCTCTTGATAAGGCTGACATTTACCAGACTGTATATGTCCAAGATAGCGAACAATGATCTCTTTTTCATACCTTGTTATAGGATATCCGAATTGGATACTGTATTTTTTCTGAACATATGTTACATGATGCTGCGTCATCACATCCTTCGTATTTGTTTTCTTGGTTTATTCTTTCATTACAAATATGAAAGATTTTAAATTTTTCAAAAATCATATATAAAAAAAGACCAGAGAAATCTCTGATCTTATAATGGCACATAGCAGGCTCTCTGATATAATGGAACATCTTCTCTGCGTTCTTCCTGAGTGATTGGTTTTTTTACACATAACTCTTCATTTGGACAAACGATCTTCTGTTCCCCATTGATTCCTGCAAATCTGCAATTTTTACATGATACATTCATGTTAATTCTCCTTTTTTCTCTATTCTTCATTTTTTTCATACCAAATATGAGAGATGAAAAAGAAGATGATTATTTTTTGTTTGCTTTTAAGTAATTTGCTTCTACTTCTTTCCAATGTTCTACCAGTTCTTTGAATTTATCTTCTACTTCATCTGCATATTCGCATTCAAAAGTGGTATCTTCATCTTTTCCATAGATCGGGCCTCTTGCAAGAGACACTTCTACCTTGCCATGAAACTTCTGATCGGTTGTATAATAATTTACTGATCCATAATAGTCATCATAGAAGAGAGCATTTTTGGCATTTCCATATCTTTCTTTGATCGCTTTTTCCGAATATGGCATTGGCTGAGACATTTCTTTGATCATTCGAAATAAGCTAAGTCCGATAGTAATTCCAACGATCAGCTTTAACGAGCCTTCTGGATATGCTCCTGTGATCAATAAATACATAAAGTAAATTTCAAAGATCAGCATAAAGACTTTCATTGTCTTCATAACTGTTACTTGTGCACTTCGACTCATAAATATGTTAGCAGAGGAGAGAATTACTCCCCTGCTTCTCCTTTCTTAAGATAAAATGATATTTGTAAGAATGTTGCTACAAAAAAGCTGATAATAGCACCAATCGTAAACGCTTTTAAATTATCATAGGTCGCTTGATTATTGATCACTTGAAACAAAATTTTTGAATAATACCCATTAATGAAAATTAAGAACAATATTCTTACTAATTTCATGAAACCATCCTTTCTTATTTTGACGCAATACGTTTTCTTGCAAGATCGATCGGAACAACGATCATAGATAATATGATGATCACTAACCACTGCATTCCATTTAATGGAGCAAGTCCTAATAATCCATATAAAAGCTGTGCAATGATCACTGCACCTGCTAAGATTCCAAAAGCGATCGCAGGGAATAATTTATTTTTTGTGATTCCTTTCAATAAATTAGCTCCTTCAACACGTACACAGAATCCGTTCATTACAGCCATAAAACATAATAAGACAAAACGTGCGGTTAGCTGTTCTGCTTCTCCATGGAACATGGCTGCACATGGAAACATTAAAATAATGTAAGAAAGGATGAAAGATGTTGTTGCCGTTCCGATTCTTAATTTTGACTGTTTATCAAATAATCCGGTTCCTTTTACAAATGGTTTTTCTTTCATGTACTCTTCTTTTTCTGGTTCAGATCCAAAACTTAAGGAGTTTAAAGAATCCATGATGATATTAATGATCAGAATCAGTGCTGATGTCAAAAAGGCTCCTGTACTAAAGAATGGGAATACCAGATTCAGCAGTAATAAGGAAATATTGATTGGTAACTGAAAATCAAGGAACATATTAATGTTATGCATAAATGTTCTTCCTAATTTAATGCCACGAATGATCGATGTAAAGTTATCATCTGTTAAAATGATATCTCCAGCTGCTTTTGCAACATCTGTTCCGGAATTCATAGCAAATCCAACATCTGCTCTTGCTAATGCAGGAGAATCATTTGTTCCGTCTCCAGTCATTGCAACAGACATTCCTGTTTCCTGTGCTAAAGTGACTAATCGAAGCTTTGTGCTTGGAGCACATCGTGCGATCACTTTTAGTCTTGGGAGAATATCTTTGATCTTATCATCTTTCATTTCAGAAAATTCTTGATCTGTTAATGCAATATCTCCATCTTCATAAATACCAGCTTCTCTTGCGATCGCAATAGCTGTTTCTAATGCATCTCCTGTCATTTCAATGACCTGAATACCAGCTTCTTTTGCTGTCTGAACAGCTTCTTTTACACCTTCTCTTAAAGGATCTCTGACTCCAACAAAGCCTTCAAACACCATATCATCTGGTAAAATATCTTTTTCAAGCTGACCATTTTTTCTTGCAAAAGCAACACAGCGAATTGCTTTATGATTGGCTTCTGATAACTGCTGTTGAATTTCTGATCTTCTGATCACATCCAAATCCATGATATCTCCGCCAACTGGATCGATATATTTGGTACAGTGTTCTAAAATTCTTTCTGGAGCTCCTTTATAATAAGAAAAAACAACATCATTTTCTTTGACTGAGACACCAGAAAATTTTAATTTACTGCTAAATGGCTGTCTGGCAACAATTTCTTTCTTCATTGCTTCATCGTAAACTTTCATCTTATCTTTTAATAAAAGAATAGATAACATAGCTCGATCAATAGAATTTCCACCAGTGATATTCCCGTCTTTATCGAAAACAGCCTCATTGTTTAAAACAAGATTTTCCTGAAAAGCATCTCCAGAAATGATCTCTGGAGTCATAATTCCAGTTGTTAATGTTCCAGTTTTATCGGTACAAACAAGATTTAAATATGCCATTTCTGGGATCTTATTTGGATTGACTGCAAGAATATTTGCTTTTTCCATATTCACAACATTCTGCTGAGTTACTAATTTGACGATCATTGGTAATCCTTCTGGAACTGCAGCAACGATGATCGTTAAAGCAACACTTGCTTTTTCAACAATATCTTTAAAGATCATCATCCATTCCTGATTCTGGTATCCACCGCCAATGACTTCAATTACAACCATTAATGCAAATGCTACAAATGCAGCAATGGATCCCCAGCGAGTAATGAAATCACTTAATTTATTTAATGCGATCGTTAGTGCTGTTTCTGGAGCTTCTAATGTTTGAGAATCAACCAGCGTTTTTCCATTTACTGTGTCAATTCCAACTGTCGTGACGATCATTTTTCCACTGCCTTCCATCACAGTTGTTCCTGCAAATAAGCAGTTTTCATTGTTATAAGAATCTGATGTGATCTTTTCTGGAATATAACCTTTGATCGGCTTTTTATGGATCTCAATGGTTTCTCCATTGATCGCAGCATTACTAACTGATACTTCGCCATCTACGATATATCCATCTGCGTAAATATCCTGTCCTAATTCGATACAGACAAGATCACCAACCACGATATCATCTTTATTGATCGTCTGAACCTTTCCATCACGAATAACATTGCAATATTTTAAAGATGATTTTTCCTTTAATTTTCGGTTCGCTTCCTGAACGCCTTTTCCTGTTTTTACTCCAATAGCAGTAATGATTCCTAATACAACTGCGATCATAACTGGTTCTGAAAATGCGCCAAATCCAGTGATCGCTAAAAATAACTGGATCAGAGCCATGACCATTAACAAGATGACAATCTTATCAGAAAACAAAGCGTCCTTTACAAAATCTAAAGTTGTCTGTAATTCTGGCTCTGGCAATTTATTGGTTCCAAATTTTTCTCTTTGCGACTGCACTTCTGATGAGCACAGTCCCTGTTCTTTTTTCTGTTCCATAAAAATTCCTTCCTAATAATAAGTACAGTTTGATGCAATCTCATAATCTACATTGACCTTATGCATTGCATCATCCAATGACAATCCTCGCAGCATCCATTTCAAAACATTATTGTAGCTTGATGGATCATGAATTCCTTTTTCAATGGTCTCTTTCATTTCAGATAGGATCATATCTTCCAGATCTTCTTCTTTTAATCGAGAAAACCGATCGATTCCACCAACCTTCAACTGCATAAAATCTTTAAATTTATGATCTTTTTTTTGATAAAATCTTCGAATGGCAGCAGAACATTCCGGTTTGATCCCACGGTCTTTTGCATCATATGTGTCAACTTCCTGGATCTTTTCTTCTTTCTTTCCAAGAACAGCATTGATCGCCAGATCATCTGCTTTTTCATTCCATCGATCTCCAGTATGTGCTTCCACATGATGGAATTGAATATCGATTATTCTTTTAAAGAAATTCATCTGATCACGATATGCCATTGTTTCTTTTTTCTTTGCTCTCCATACTCCGGTCGCCCAATATGCAATTCCTGTGTAATCATAAAAGATATCAATCGAAGAACATCCATATTCCAAAGCTTTATTTACTGCAAAGAGAGATGCTTCAATTTCTCCAGAAACATTGTTCATAGAAGCATTTTTACATCGTCCACTAAAATATTCTGGTTCTTTTGCATCTTCATAAAAGAACACAACACCATATCCGGCAATATTGTTCGAGTAACTTCCATCTACATATGCAACAGCATGATTTTTCTTTTCCATGTCTTTTTCTCCTTTCGCTTTAATTTTTCTACATATCAAATATGAGAGATTTTGGAGAAAAAGTTTTTCATATATAAAAAAACGAACAAATTACAGCACATCTACTCATTTTCTATATTTTTCTTATAGTGTTGTTTCTCCATTTGGCAGAATGAATTCAAAATGCCCATCGGATGGATTTTGAGATCCTGATCTTATATTTTCAAGATTCATTTCTTCAAAAAGTTGTTTGGCCCTTTCTTTATCTTCTGGCGTCCAATTTTTAATCTCATCCATACACTGCTGCAAAAATTCTAATGATTCTTGCTGATTCATATGATCACTCCTTTTTTCGATTCTTGTCATTTTGGTAAAACAATGTTCGAATCAGACTTCGTTTTAGAAGTTCTTTTTCTTCTTTTGGAATATCTATGTATTCTGGGCGTTTTACCACTTTCTTGTGTTTGTATTCCGCATCTGCATTAACAAAAATGATTCCAACATGTTTTGGAACCTGTTCTTTCCATTTTTCTAATGACTGCTGCATATATAATTCTCTTGATAAGACTAAGTAATTGTAATTTCCATACCATGATTTTGCAGCTTTACTGTGAAAATCATTCATACTTACTTTGATCTCATAGCATCGAAAAATATCTTTTCTTGCTTCGTAGCTCATGAAATCTACAAGTTCTTTTTTCTTTTTTGGAAATTGGATCGTTACTTCTGTTGTGCCATATTCTTTTGCAAGAGATGGATTAGTACCAAAAAGATCTTGATATAGCACACTTTCAATGATGATAGTTTCTGATCGTTTCATTATTTATTTCCTCCACCAATTTTTATAATTTTGTTTTTTTACTTTCTAATACAAATATGAGGGATTTGATTTTTCCGCTTTTTCATATATAAAAAACAGACAAGATCAATTCCTGTCTGTTCTCCCAAATTATGCTGCAACAACACTTTTCTGATTCATTTCATACCCCTTCCATTCGACATAAGCCATGACAAGTTTATAAACAAACTCATTTCTGCTGCCATCCTGGTTACGATATTTTTCAATCAGTTCATTTCCATTCATGCAAAGTCCACCAAAATAATGTTCGGTATTTTCTGCAATCCCAAATTGGCACATGTAATTCCAATAATCTGTAAAAATAGATTTTAAAGGACCGGCTGGACCGATTTCTAATGCTTTGATCAACTGAACTGCATAATAATTATCATCTTCTCTTGCATATTGGATCAAAAAATTATCTTTTTGATTTTCATAGTTATTGGAATATCTTAAAAATGTAACTGTCAGGTTCATATAATCCTGAAATAAATGAAATGGTAAACTATTTGTTGCGAATTGAATTGCTGCCATAGCAAAACCTCCTTTTTCTCTCTTCGTCATATGTTTTTATATGATAAATATGAGAGATAGGAGAAAAAATAAAAAAAACAGAGAAGAATTGAATCTTCCCTGCTTTGATTTGTAGTTTTGTATTTTGTTTTTTATGACAGATATTTCTTAAACTCTTCTTCCGTCATATTTGCTTCTTCAGCTGCCTCTGCGATAGAAAGTCGATTTTTTTTAACAAGTGTAGCTAGAGTTTTCATAATTCCACTAATTTCACCTTTATTAAATCCTTTATCATAACCTTTAATTTCAGCTCTCTCTGCAATTGTTTGTGATAAATTACACATAGTCTCCACTTCCTTTCTGATTTTGAATTTCATACATCTTATTAGTTTTCTGAGAGAATATGATCCAACTGCTTTTTAATTTCGACCAAAGATAAGATTTCTGTCTTATATCTTTTCTTTTCTATTAAATACAGTATCTTTTCATATTCTTTCTCATTCTGACAACGCTCACAGATCAGTTTCTTAAGTCGTTCAGAATACTCCATATGATACCTGTTCTGAAAGATCATTCCTCTCAAAATATTCAGATCAATATGAGGATTTTCTTCCAATACAATATCCAAGATGTTACTTTCTTTTGCTTTTTTGTAAAGATAGTCATACCATACGTCATTTTTTACATCGTAAATCAAAGAATCCAGATTGTAAAATACAGTATAAGGTAGATTTTTGAAGTAGTCTTCTTCAAAACATTTGATGATATTTTTCTTGTATGCCCATGTGCTTTCAATATTCCATACATCGATTGTAATGCCATCACAATTGATCTTATATCCGCCAAAAGAATTCTTTTTGGTATGATATTTTGCACAGATTTCATGAAACTGACCAACTTTTTTTGTGCTGATTACAAGATCAATATCTCTTACATTTCTAAAATCACATGTTTCCAAGAATTCTCTTAGAACTCCACCAATCAGATAAAGTTCTCCAATATTGTATAATTTCATAAATAGTTGATCTGCTATGGGATGATGATTCAAATATTCTTTTAAATTACTTCTTATTGATACTTCCATAAGAATATTCTCATTTTTTATTTAACTTTGCATTCATCGAATTAAGAAAATCTGCAGCTTCTTGCATTGCATTCTTTCCTGTGAAAACTTTTGCGATACCATTGTCTTTACACAAATTTTCAACGGCTTTGAGGTCGTGTACAATGGCATCTCCATTATATAAATTTAAGAAGATTGTTTTTTCTGGACGTTTGTTTGCATCGTCGATCAATTCTGCTATGGAATAGACTCCTTTAATTCCTTTCGTAATGCCATATACAACATAATCAGCAGTTTTTCTTTCATAAACTTCTTTCTGCCGATCTTTTTCATTCCAACCGTGAGTCATTGGATTGTAATAATCACATTTAAGCATTTTCTGAAATTTGTTTCGCCATTTCCATCCAGAACATGTCCCTCCCAAAAATACTTTCATTTCTCTTCCTCCTTTGTGTTCTTCGGTTTCTGGTTATTCATTACACTGACATCAACAAAAGTTCCTGCTTTGTTTTCATAATATAGGTATGCAAGTAAGGTATTAATCGCATTGTAGGCCTCTTCTTCTGTTGGATGATGAAAATTCATTGCATGAAGGATGTTCGAGCATTCTTCTTCTGATAAAGTTGACCAATCCATACAATATGCAGGCATATGCAATGGGCCGTCTACATCAACTAACGCAATATTTAACATTTTACTCATGCGCACATTTCTCCTTTTCCTGTTGATTTTTTCTTTTTCTACAAATATGAGAGAATTTTTAAAATTTATTTTTCATATATAAAAAAATGGACTCATCCCATATTTGAGAGATGAATCCAAATTCTAACAGCTAGAAAGCAAAATATGTCTCCACTGCTTTGTATTTCATTTCATTGATCGTCTGCTCGAATAACCTGTATCCTTGGATCTTGTAATAATCAAGAGGATTTTTTCCTAATCCCTGATAACGAGATACTTTTTGCAGATCTTCTACTTTCTGAATATGTTCTGTCCATTCAGAAATGATCGCATATGCCAGACATGATTTTAATCTCTGTGTGATCATACCTTCTTCATTGTCATTCTCAAGTGATCCTTTTAAGAAGTCTTTTAATTTTCTGGCAGCTTTCTTCTGCTCTACATCTTCTTTTGTGATATGAAGATCCTGTAAAGGTAATCTTTTTGCCAACTTGTCATAATCAAACGATTTGCACATCATGTCAATGATCTGATAAAACAGTCCTGCAACAGAAAACTGATTTAAAACTTTTGATTTTGCATCAATCACAGCTTCAAACTGAAGATTGTCGATCTTGTCATAATCAAACAGATTTTTTCGAATTCCATAGTAGTTCTGTTCAATTTTCTTCTGTGTCTTCAACACATGGTTTCGCATGGTCTTATTATTTAATTCTTCTGTTTCATTTTCTAAGATTTTAGAAGAAAGTTCGCTGTTTCCATACTGTTTCATAAAATCATCTTCTAAGGAAACGAAGAACATGCTTTCCCCAGGATCTCCCTGTCTTCCAGCTCTACCGCGGAGCTGATCATCAATACGTCTGGCTTCATGCTTTCCACATCCAATTACATATAGGCCACCAAGATCAGCGACTCCATCTCCAAGTAAAATATCAGTTCCACGTCCTGCCATATTCGTTGCGACAGTAATCGCATCAATCTGTCCGGCTTTTGCAATGATCTCAGCTTCTTTTAAATGATTTTTTGCATTTAAAACTTCATGAGCAAGTCCTTCTTTTGTTAATAGATCACTGATTCGTTCAGACATCTGTACGCTTGTTGTACCGATCAAAACTGGTCGGTGCAATTCATGGATTCCTTTGACTCGTTCAATGATCGCATTTTCTTTTGCTTTCTTTGTAGCGTAAATCTGATCATTATGATCAACTCTGATCACAGGTTTGTTTGTAGGAATCCGTTCGACTTTTAAATGATAGATTTCTTTAAATTCTTTCCGATCTTTGTAAACAGTTCCACTCATACCTGCTTTCCTGTCATACAGATTAAAGAGACTCTGATAAGTGATCTTTGCAGCTGTTTTTGTCTGGTCCTGTACCTCAACGCCTTCTTTTGCTTCAATTGCTTCATGCAAACCATCAGAATATCTACGATCCTGTAAGATACGTCCTGTAAACTCATCAACGATCTGGATCGTTCCACGATCGACAATGTAATCCTTATCCTTATGCATCAGTTCTTTTGCTTTGATCGCTGTTACAACATGATGCTGATATTTTACATTTTCCGGGGCAGAATAATTATCAATTCCAAAATATTTTTCAATCTTTGATACCCCATCTTCTGTTAAGATCACAGCTTTATCCTTTTCATTGATCAGATAATCTCCATCTTCATCTGGTAAGATTCCACTGATCGCATCGATCTTACTTAGTTCTGTTTCTCCTGTTCCTCTGACTAATCTTTCAGCTAATACTTTTGCAGAGATAAATAACTGTTCGCCCTCTTCATTTTCATCCGAAATGATCAAAGGAGTCCTGGCTTCATCAATAAGAATGGAGTCCACTTCATCAATAATACAGTAATGTAATGCATTTTCAGATCTCAGCGTCTTTGTCCCTAAAAAACCTCTTAAATAATCAAATCCGATCTCTGTATTTGTTACATAAGTAACATCACAGGAATAAGCATTTCTTTTATCAATAGATGACATATCATTTAAAGAAACTCCAACAGATAATCCAAGGAATTCTAATACCTGTCCCATCCATTCTGCATCACGCTGTGCCAGATATTCATTGACCGTTACGATATGAACACCTTTTTCTTCTAATGCTCTGACATAAGCAGGAAAGATCGAAACCAGAGTTTTACCTTCTCCAGTTTTCATTTCTACGACTTTTCCATCATATAATGCTAAAGCTCCCATTAACTGTACTGGGAAAGCATCTAACCCGATCACACGTTTTGCAGCTTCTTTTACGACTGCAAAAGCTTCCAATTTAATATCTTTCACTGGCTTTTTACGAAATTCTTCTGTTTTTGCTTTTAATTCATCATCAGAAAGCTGAGAAATTTTTTTCTGCAGCTGTAAGATCTTATCGACTTCTGATTTTCTTTTCTGATTCATTGTTACTTTTCCCTCCTTAATACTTCTTCAAGTGTTGTATAGACTAGTCCTTTTTCTGGTTCCATTCGTGCTCCATCAGGTCTTGTACAATGAGCATTTAGCATTGCTTCTTTGGAAACAGATATGAATTTTCCTTTTGTACAAAAAACTCCAAACAACTGATCATTCTTCTTTTCATTTCCTTGGACTCTGACAACGATCGCTCCGTTATTTTTCAATGCCTCCAGACAGATTTCGCCAAAATATGATTTCATGAATTTTACTTCTGATTCCGCAAACGCACCTGGCATATGGTAAACATCAACATCAGAATTCACATCATCCGTACAATTCAGAATTTTATCCTGATGAATCCGTAAAAGCTGATCTCTGAATTTTTTAGCCTCTTTGATTTCTTCCGAAGTGGCTTGCTCTACCAGTTTTTTTCGTTCTTTTTCCCGATCCTGCATATACAGATTTTCCGTATATCGAAAGATCAAAGGTTCCTGTCCCCATTCTCTCATACGGGCTTTATATGTTTTTTCTCCATATTTTTCTAAGAACCAGTCATGAAATTCATACAGGGTTTCTTTTTCTTCTTTTGTGAACTCTTTTTTTGTTGCTGTCATTGCGAGCAGAGTTGCATTATAAGCACTCAAAAAACGGAGCATCTTGTCATTTGAAAAAGATCTTCCCATATAATTTTGAAAAGCATTGATCAAAGATTCTTTTTTCAGATCGATGATCGGAACATTATTTGCATTCATATTCTTCTCCTTATTCGTTTAGATTGATAAATGGCAGATTATATGCTGGGAATTTTGAAACATTTGTAATGTTTGTAACGATCGGTCTTAAATATCCGATCAGTAGTGCCTGAGCATTTTTTTCTAACAAAATATCAATCTTCCCATCATTTTGTATCTTTTCACTCCATTCAAATTCTGCTTCTACGGTGCATTTTAATGCAAAAGGTTGATCATTTTCAAAATCGTCAAGATCACCTAATACCAAAGACACACTGATCACTGCATGATTTCCTTCAAGTTTTTTGATATTTGAAAGAATATTTTCTGTTATTTCAATTTTTTCTTTGTTCATCACAAAATTAGGATTTTCCATAAATACCATTTCTGTTAAATGAGGATTTGTGTACTGGAATTCACTTACTTTCATACATTCTCCACCTTTCTTATTTTATCTACATTACAAATATGAGTTTTTTTAAAAAAAAGATTTTTCACATATAAAAAACAGGTAGAAAAATCCACCTGTTTTTGTTTAGATCTTTGAGATCACAAAGTTTGCTACATAACTGACAACTGTTATAAATCCAGAACATAAAGCTGTTCCAGCAACGATTGTGACAAAGTATTTAGCGAGATTTTTTGCGTTTGGAAGATACATGTTTTTTCTCCTTTCTGAGCCAGGATTTTTTGCGATAATTTACAATTAAGCATTCTCCTTTGAATGAACGAACCGTTTCTAACATCGCTCCAACAATAATGATCAGTGTTGTTCCGCCAGAATTTAAAGAAGATACATTAGATAATCCTGTAATTGCCATTGGAACTGTGATCAGTACAAATAATAACCCGATACAGATCCATACAATCTGATTCACGGATTTTTTCAGATATTTGATCGTTTCCTCTCCAGGTCTTACATTTTCGATCACAACGCCCTCTTTCTTTAAATTGAAAGCCATTTGATATGGATTAAACGTGATAGAAATATAAAAATAAGAAAATGCGATCATAAGGATCAGGTAAACTGCAAATCCAATCATATATTCTGGATGTTTTTTCATGAACCAGTTTGACATATTAAAATACTGCACCCATTTGATATTGCTGCCACCAAAAGCTGAAAACAATGTGATCATCTGAAATACGGTACTTGTTAAGATTGCAGGCATAACACTGATCAATCTTCCGCTGATAGATAAATAAGAAGATTCTCTAACAGAATCACTTTCTACAGGAGCACTGCTGTACTGTAATTTGATTCTTTTCTCTATCTCATTCATGAAAATCGCAAGAATGATCAGAATGATGACAACAGCAATTGTTGCTACCCACATCCATGCAGGATGTTTTTTCATAAATCCATAATATAAACTCTGCACATCATTCGGAATGTAAGTAATCATATTCATCATTAATACAACCGTAATACCATTTCCAATACCTTTTTTATCAATAACTTTTCCAAGTAAGATCAGTAATAAAGATCCAAAACAAAGACATCCAACGGTGATCAGATATGTTGTCCATTTTTGATCTTTTAAGATTCCATTTGCTCGCAGCATGATTCCAAAAGAAAATGCTCCAACAACACTTAAAAAGATACTGAATGAAACTGTGATACGTTCTAACTGTTTCTTTCCATAAGCTCCATTTCGTTCTAATTCTTCTAATTTTCGAAATACAACAGTAAGCATCTGAATAACAATACTTGCAGATATGTAGATAGAGATTCCCAATGCACATAATGTCATATTCTGAAACGCTCCACCACTAAATCGGTTCATCATTCCCAAAACACTTGTTTTACTAACTAAATAACTAAAATATGCTGTATTGATTGTCGGAATAGGAATAATATTTCCAAGCTGTACCACGGTCAGACAAAGGATCGTGATCAAGACTTTTATTCCAAATCGTTCTTCTAGTCGTTCTTTTTTCATAGTTCCCTCCAAAATTACATTGCTTTTTTGCAGATTAATCTGCTGATGATATCTCTACGTTTCAGATCGATCTCATTCAGATATACATCTAATGATTTTTTCGACTCTTTGATCCCGGCTTTCCTATTTTCATAATCACGGATCAATTTCTGATGTTCTTCGATCTTTTCATCACATTCTTCCATCTCCTGATCCATTTCAAGAACCGAGTTACGGATATCTTCTTCCTGTTCCTGATATTCCTGATCAATGCCCTTCAATTTTTCCAAAAATTTCTGAATATAATCTTTATTGAAATCTTCATCTAACCCCAGATCGATCTTATACATAGTGATCGCGGTTTGTGAATCCTTTCCGACAAAAACTAACCAGGCTCCATTTAAAATAATATGTATGATCTTATTGTCTTTTGCCTCGAAGTTTTTTCCTGTGTAGATAATTTCGCCAAATTGCAGCATTTTCCGAATATTTTGAATGATATCCTGCTCATGCAAAACAATATATCTACGCAATTCTTGTCGATCAGTAATGTCTTTGATGCGCTCTACATATCGTTGTTTGCAATGCTCACTGATGTTAATATTTTCGAAACCTTTCATATAAAACTCCTTTCTTATTTTTTTCTACATTACAAATATGAGTTTTTTTAAAAAAAAGATTTTTCATATATAAAAAAACAGATAGTAATTACACTACCTGTTTCGTTGATTTTTAATTAGATTTCCAAATTAGAAATGAACTTTTTGATTGTTCCATTTTCAATGCATACAAAATCTACGATCTCTTCATCTTTTTCTTTCAAAGAAACCGGAATATATTCGAATGTATCATCATCATATCGAAAGAAAAGATTATGTATGGTATCGGATACGGAGGTAACATTGAATACAAAATATGGATATTCATTTTCATCCAAATCAAGAATATCTCTTCGAAGTTCATTATAAAATTCAATCAAATCCGTATTATCCGGATGATAATATCTGACATTTTTCATAAAAAATCTTTGTATACAATCAGCAATGAATTCTTTGTCTTTTGTAAAAAATATTTGTTGATGTTCAAGTAACCGTAGAATGCAATCTTCTATTATTTTTGCTTTTGATACTTTACGTTCTAAATTTCTCTGATCACTTAAACTTAGCATCATCTTATATGTATCTTTTATGTTCAAATATTTTGCACCAAGGACTATATCGATCTGTGACAGAAAGAACCAGGAATCATGATATTGTTTCACTTCCACTGCTGTAAGATCTGATCTTATTCCATATATGCTTGCATAACTCATTTCCTTTTCTCCTTTCTTATTAGAAAAGATTACAATCCCTGCACTTTTTCAGCTAATAAATCATCCATTTCTTTTCTAAGCTTTGCAATATATTCAACAATTTCACTTAACTCTGTATCAGCATTGTTATTAATCTGATCACGGACCATTTCTTCCATGGCTGTTTTGATCGCCGTTTCAATTTTTGAATAATATCCGATATTTTTATACCCAGAAACTGATTCAATTTCATCTTCGGTATCAATCACTTCCGGTTTTTCCTTTTTGGAAAGTTTTTTCATCAGAATATAAGATCGTGCTCCTGCTTTGATATAATAATCATTTTTAATATGTAACATTACGCTTCTTCCTTTCTTGTTTGATCGATTTCTTTTGCCTGTTCACTGATTTTTTTGATATCTTTACAACTGACGACACTTGCAATACCAAAGTCATCCAAATGACCATACAAACAAATATCTCTTGCAATGATTAGTTCGCTATATAGTTTTCTGAACACAGGATTGTCCTCATTATCATAGAATGCACCATAAAGTGCTTCACAAAGACATTTGACTTCTTCTGTATCAAGTGTTACATTTACACAATCGTCATGTTCTATTTTTTCAATATTCATAGCTGGTCTCCTTTCGCTTTTTCTAATATAAATATGAGAGAAATTTCAGGTTTTGTTTTTCACATATAAAAAATGGACAAGCAGTATGCTCATCCATTTCTTTTGAGAAAATTATAAGATTAGATTCCAAAGTCTGCAAATGACATCTGATGCACATTCGTAATTTTGATCCCGATTTCTTTCGAAACATGAAGTTTCGCTTCTGGTGTTTCAAACTCATATGCTTTGATTGGGTCATGAAGATATCCGATTTCTTTTAATCCCTGGATCAAATTGTCCATTTTTTGATCAAACTGTTTTCTTTCTTCTCCTACCGGATAGACATAAATTGTTTTTCCTTGATGTTCCGCTTTTCCAATATCAGCATGACCGACTAAGTAATCATTTCTTCCAGATAGCTTATCTTTTACATAGCAGGCAAAAGCTCTTGCAAATAACTCTTCATTACTTGTCCAATAACCGTGGCCAGATGTGCTGAACATTCCGCCAAAAATACTGGAATCTGAATAATATTTTGTAATTTTATGATCTTCATTCAGACATAAAGCATGAATAACAGAACGAAAACAATCTGGAATCTTTTGATCATTCAAAGACATGGATGCAAGTTTTCCAAATCTGTGGATCTCAGACATTTTTCCGATATAATCATCCAGTGCATGACCCCATTCATGAGCAAGTGATCCAGCTCCTTTCATTTTTGTCAGATTGATCACTTCTCTTTCAGGCTCATAATGAGCTAATGCTCCGCTGTGTCCTCTGGCACCAAATGCAATGGCCAGAGCTCCTGTTTCTAAACCGATCAGTCCAATATCTCTTCTTGAAATATTTAAAGCGTCAGCCATATCACAAAAGGCATCAAATGCCATATTCAGATTGACCTGACGGTCATGATCATTGGTCCAGTTACCAAATTCTCCGCCACGGATCCCAAAACATTTCATAAAATCATCTCCTGTCACATTGTGACCATGACGATGATCCTTTCCTTCTCTCTTTAAATGAGTTAACTGAGGTGGAATCCATTTTCCTTTTTTCTGTTTTCTGGAATTTGATTTTTTTGGTTTTTTTGCTTCAGATTCAACTCTTAATTTTACTAAGCGATCGATCATACTTTCTAAAACATCTTTATTTTCATCAAATGCAATGACATAATTAGAATTTTTATTTAACAATGCATATTGATTTATTAAAACAGCAGGTAAATTTACATCCTGTAAACAATAAAAATATTTTGAACAATCTTTTCGAATCACTAAATATGTTTTATTTGCATAATCTTTTTCAATTTCACAAGTTATTCCATCAATATAATGAATTTCATAATCATTTCGACAAAATTCTTCTTTGGTCCAACCAAATCCCTTCTTGTCCATTTCCACTTTTAAACGGGAAAAGAAATTATTGCTTTTATTATGCAATTTTAACAATTTACGGTCATTGATCACACCCTGATATTCATCATTTAATTCATAATAAACCCCATGTACATGATGAAATATCTTTCCATACAACATATCTTCATTTAATTTTGCAGCTTCGACAGCGTTTGCAGCACTTAAGATATAATCACGGAAAGTAGTAACTCCTTTGATGTACTTTTCAATCGCTGCTTCATCCGATCCAACATGTTTTAGGTCAGGATAAATACAGGAATGAATCTGTTTTAGCCAATATACATAAATCCTTGGCTGTGTCTCTAAAAGGGCTTTTTCATCAATCTTTTTCCAGATATTATCCCTTTTAATGTATTTTACTTTTTCTCCTGATGTCATTTTGAGAATATCATCCAAGATCAGTCCTCTTAATGCCCATACATCTTTTCTTGCGCCTCCGATTTTTTCTCCGAAATCTTTGATTTCTTTCATTATCATTTTCTCCTTTCTCTCTATTCGTCATGTTCTACATGATAAATATGAAAGATGGGAAAAATGATAAAAAAAAGAACAGCGAAAAAGTTGCTGTTCCTATGGATATGTTGCAACAAATGATGCAACAATTGTGTTTATATTATTTCAGATGCTTGTTAATTGCATTAACAGATGCAGATTGGTCTTCCATATAAAAATGTACGGGATCATGTGTATTCATTCGTTGTCGAAACTTAATTTCAAAATATTTTACATTATGACTCTCCAAAAATTTAAGGTTCCCTGCTCGAATTGAACACATGTATTTACACACCTTTTTGTCTGGATATAATTGCTCGAATGCTTTATAAAAATATTCTTGGAAATATAGAATAGAGTAAGGATGATTTAATTCATTGACAAACAAAAATTCTATTTTCGTACTTTCCATTCGATTTGTTAAAATGGATAAAGATTTTTGATCTAACTTAACATTAATAGGAGTCTTAAATTTTATAGAGTTTCCATAAATTCGACCGCTGACAATATTGTCATTTTCATCTTTTACAAGAGTTATATTTTCTTTTTTCAAATTTAGAATATCTTTTTCATGTAATCCTGTTCGAAAAGCTATTTCGAAGAAATCAATGAAATCTTTTGGAAAATTCATTCTTCGAATTGCATCAAATTCTTCTACGGTAACATACCATTCGTCACTAAGATACCATGGTTTCTCCTGATTCAATGAATACATAATTATTCTCCTTTATTTCAAATATTTGTTAATTACATCAACAGATGCAGATTGTTCTACCATGAATGTGTATGTAGGTCCGTATATTGTTAAGCATTGTCGAAAATCGATTTCAGAATGATTTACATTGTGCATTTCCAAGAATTTACGATTTCCTGAACGTATCGCATGAATGCTTTTATGAAACTTCACATCTGGATATAATTGATCAAATGCTTTTCGGAAATATTTTTTAAAGTATTCAATTGTATAAGGATCTCCAGATTTATTAGAAAACAAAAAATCTGATTTTGTATTCTCCAAACGATCTTTCAAAATGGATAATGATTTTTGATCTAATCTAATATTGATCTGAGTCTGTGATTTTGTTTTTAAAGCAGTTCCATGAATACGTCCAGTCGAATTTCCATTATCATCTTTTTTGAGTTTAACATTCTCTTTCTTTAAATTCAAAATATCAGTAGCTCTTAAACCAGTCCTGAATCCAATTTCAAAAAAATCTAAGAAGTCTTTTGGAAGATCCATTTTCCGAATTGCATTGAATTCTTCAATAGTAAGATAACTTTTCTCATTTTCTGTATCTACTTTAGGATTCGTTTTTACCATAATTGATTCTCCTTTTTTATTTCAAAAATGTGTTAATCACGTAAAGTGAATCAGATTGATCTTCCACATATAGATCATCATCATAAGAACTACGGAAACATTGACGATATTCTATCTCGGCAACTGAAACATCATGCATATATAAGAAATCACGATTCCCTCTACGAATTGAAGTAATATCTTTATGAATTAGTAAATCTGGATAAATATTTTTTTGAGCTTTTTCAAAATATTTCCCCATATAACCAAGTCTATAAGTATTTCCAAATTTATCGATAAACAAATTATCAGCTTTAGCATTTTCTAGATGACGTTTCAAGATAGATAATGATGTTTTATCTAATGCAACATCCATTGGAAGATTTGTTTTTTGTGGAGTTCCAATAATTCTTTCTTTTTGCAGATCAATATTTTCTCTTTTTAAACTTAAGATATCTTTTGATCTTAATCCTGTTCGAAATCCGATTTCTAAGAAATCGAGAAAATCCTGTGAAAGGTCCATGTTTCGGATCAGATGAAATTCTTCTACTGTAAGATACTCGTTTTGATTCAAAAATAAATGTCCTCTCATGATTAATTCTCCTTTTTGTTTTCACGTTTCTTTTTTTCATTATAATGTTTCCAAAATTCTTTATCAAGCTTCTCTAGATTCTGATCATAGATTTCTGGCAAAAAGATTTCTTTTCCACATTCATTACAAAATCCAAATACTTCTTTCCATGCAAATTGAATACCTTTGATATTTTCTTCTGTCTTTCGATCATGGATCTTATAAGAAGTTCTTTTTCTGCAATGTGGACAAAGTAGCTGCGGGTATTTTTGTTTGTATGATGTATATGACATGATTTTCCTCCTATTAATCTTTCTGTTCTACAACTCTTCCGTTGATATATTTGCATGGTTTTAAGTGCTTTCCTACGTATTGAACCATACATCCAGCTCTACCTTCCTGACAATATACTGCTTTTGTATAATCATCATAATATAAATAGTTATTGATTTTCACAAATTTTACTTCCCGTTGAATCCCATTTTCATCAGTATAATATCGATCTGATTTTTGATGATTATCGGCCTTGTAAAGCCAGAAGCCTCCAATTAATACAACGATACATATAATTGTTAAGACAATATATTCACCCAAAAGCTTATTATCAATCCAATGAAAAAATTTTTTAAACATCGTTCTTTTTCCTTTCATGTTTTTTTTATGGCATCATATATATAACAATATTTGCTGCTATTGCAATCGTTGCAACGATCACAATGATAGTGCATGAGACGATTGCAAGCCAATTATCCTTACACCATATATATAACCTTTTTAACATGATTAATCTCCCTTCTTCTCCACAATTCTTCTATTAACATATTTACATGGTCTTAGATGTTCTCCAAGATATGAAGTCATATGTCCGTGATACCTCCCCGAACGACAATGTCGGACGGGGCTTCCAAACCTTTAGAGTTCGAAGTTCCATTATCTACCGATACAGCCGAAACTTAGTACATCCTTCCCGCAGGAAGAACAACCACATCCCGGTCAGCGATAGACAGGTGCGGGGGTATCGCCGCCACGGACAGGAACTTTTGCCTTTTCCGTGACACCAGGTTCTTGACAGACTCTGGATTTCGTTAACAGTTTCATTTATGCTCAAGCCGCCACTGGCAGACCGTTGCTAACAAGTGTTCGTAATGTACATAAAGTACGCTGTGGGGTCGCTGATAATCCTTCGATTCCAAGTAACTGATATTCTCTCAGGAAGAATCTTGCTCCGATGTTCTGTGCTGCGGACAGATCACAGTTATAGATCTTCCCATTCTGGAACGTGCACAGACTGTAATTGTAAACTTTCCGTCCATGTTCGTAATGATAGATACTGTGCCGATCCACGACTCCTGATCCATCAAACGCATACTTGGAAGTTCCCCATGCACAGACACGGGACAGCCGCATTCCCATACGGTGTGCCTGCAGTTCCACACGATGCTGAACATCGTTCTTCCGCCACAGATGGATTCTTTCCCGATATCTTTTTCCGCGGGTCTTTCCTTTGGAATCCAGATGTTCGAATACGATACAATCCACACTGTATAACACAGCGACATCCATCAATGCTTTTGTCGTCTGAATGGATAACTGTCGGTTTGCTTCCCGGATCCAGCGGTAGACACAGTGGCTCTTCTTTCCTGCCTGCTGATACATCCGCTTTCGGTTGATCATGTGATTGAGACGGTCTTCTTCACATGGAAGGTGGATCACACCTTTCGCATGGACAGTACCATCTGCCTCCATGACGCACCAGGATGCTGCGGCATTGATCCCGAGATCGACAGCAAGGATCCGATAAGCAAGTTTATTCTCATCCTGAACCAGTTCTCTGATCTCCTCAAATGTAAAACGGATCTGATATCGGCCACGGACTTTATCTACGATCGGAGACAGCATCTTTCGCGTTTTGCTGAGACGACTGATCTGTTTCGCATCGGAAGGACTGATCTGGAAATAATACCAGTTCCATGTCTTACCGTTATATAACTTTAATCCGATCTGACCATCTGCCAGACAGGACATCTTCCGTTCCTGATCGTAAAACGTCAGTTCATAACGGGATGGCAAGCCAAGCTTTGGTTCCGCTCCACGTTCCATTGGTGGAGTTTCTTCCCAGTTCTTATGATTGGAACGATAAGATTTTACCATTCCAAACGCATCCGCAATGATCGCTCTTCTAGTATAACCCGGCATCTTCGGAAATCTGAGATCAAACTCCGGATACTTCGGAGCAGCCGTTTTTGTTCGGTGTACTAACGTATCGATCAGACGTTTTCTCAGTTTCGACTCCACACTCATGATCGTATCCCATTCTTTCGAGATCACGGAGACACAGAACTTCAATGCTTCCAGACAGATCAGGGAAGTCTGACGCATCAGTCGACTGTCTACTGCACGTTCCCTGACGATGTTCAGTTTTTCGGTTGTTTTATCCTGCGTGGCGTCCAGTTGTTTCTGGATCTTGACCGTATAGCAGGTCTTGATACTTAAACCCATTTCGTGACTCCTTTCGACTGGTTTCTAATATAAATATGAGAGAAATTATCGCTTTCATTTTTCACATATAAAAAAGTCAGTCCCGATGAACTGCCGAAACTGACTACAAAATAATGATTCATTCCTTTTTCCTTATCTGATCTTTAATTTAATACAAGAACATCTATAAAATCATATGACATGGTTTTAAGATCCAAAAAGCATCTGGATATTTTGGAGCATTCGCAGATAAAAATGCATTTGCTTCATCAATAGATCCTGTATTAATTTCCTCATGAATAATGATACCACCAGTGACACCAAACTCCATGCAAATTAATGTGTAAAAACTTATATTGTTCTCATTCAGCATATCGATCAGCTCCCCTTTCACATTAAATGTAAAGCTGAATCAAATTGCATGGAATGAATCATCTGTTAGAGTATAACAGACAAAATATATCAATGTATACAGGGAATTACTGGAAATTTATCCTTCCATCAGAAATGATTCTACATCTTTCATGGAACCCAACTGAAATTTTTCTCCATTCCCAATAGTTCCGTAATACATTCCATTCTCATCTACAAAAAAGTTGTAATCTGAATTTGAATATATTTCATATGCTTCTTTTCCCAACTGATCTGATGTGAATTCTACTTTTCTCATATTATTTCTCCTATTCTTTACTATATTTTTCTTTTAACTGCGAATCATCGAAAATGTTTCCTACAATTTCGCAATCTTCTGGATCTTCTGCTTCTCCAAAGAAATGGTCATACATCCAACCTTTTCTTGTAAGTGTCCAAGATGCATACTTCTCGTTCCAATGGACAATTGTACAACTTCCACATTTAAGAATGTCATTTTCAAAAATCAGCTTTCCGTTTTTGTCTCTCAATCCTGTGCATTGACAGATAGTAGATTCATCTACTTGATGAGTCAGATTATTATTTTCAAAAGGTTGCTCAAAAATATAATGTTTTCCCATGAATACATAGTAAAATCCTTGCACCCATTCTCCATTGTCAATCCGTTTCGTTTTAAACAAAAATCTATTGTTAATTTCCACAAAGATACTCTCCTTTTACAACTCTTTCATTCACATTTGCCAAGAATTCATTGATTTTTTTATAATCAGGTTGTGCTGGAAGTTTTGTATTCTCTGCTGCTGTTTCAAATCTTTTCTGCAAGGCATCTACGATTCCAAAGAATTCCATTGTCGGCTGGTCATTTTTATCAAGATATTTACCATCCCTGATATTCATTAGAAAATCATGATCTTTCTCACGATAAGTAATGATCTCCTCTTTTTCTAAGAGATCAATGCCTATGAGATACAAACGAACCAGGTGCATCATATGCTTTGAAAGCTTGCCGTGTTCCGCAGCGTTCTTATTTCGTTTTCCGATCTTTGCATAATCTTTGACGATATTATTCATCTCACTCCACATTCCTTTGTAATCTCTCAATGGGTAATGAGAAAGACAAATATCCATAAAGATTTCAGAATCCAATTCTTCCCGTTCCGACTTTTCAATATACAATTTGATAGCATCATCAGGATAAGAAAAATATTTCTCCTGAAAATCGTAAGAAGCATTTTTAATGCTGTTCAAAATATGCTGCTCTCTTTCTGCCTGACTTGTTTTTCTCGCTGCTTTATTATCAAGTATTCGTAATCGGCTGTAAGCATATCCACAAAAAGACTGTACTGCCTTTTTAGATAAAAACATCTTTTTGTGATCTAATAGCTCTTGTCCGATTGATGAGATATACAGATAATGCTCTGGTTTTAATCCCAGTAATTCAATAGTATTTGGATTACAATTACATAACAGGCTGATCAATTTGTTGAGAGAATAAATAGTAGTATCTGTTGCTTCATCACATCGCTGTTCAAAATTCTTGTTCGTTAGGATTTCTTCCTTTCGATTGACTGCACAACCTCTGATATCCAGATCTGATGTTTCAATATTGGTTCCATATGCATGAGATCCACCCAATCCAAGAAGGATGATATGATCTCCCAGATGTGGATCTGTTTTCAAAAAGTCATATTCGGGTGATTTTAATTTTTCTGTGATCAGTTTGATATTCATGATTTTCTCCTTTTACAATTTATTTAGTGGACATCTGTTACATGTTTCTTCTGCTTCCTTTTGAAAATTTGGTGTTAATTTTGCATACACACAGTATTCATCACACATTTCTTTTTTGATTTCTTCCAGAATACTTGTTACTGTTTTGGATCCTTTGTTGTCATCTTTTACAACGCCTGTGAGCTCTTCTGTGATTGAATTTTCCTCTGTGCCTTTATGGATTATGTTTTCAACGATCTTGTATAATTGATCGATCTTTTTATCTGACAGTTCATCAAAGTCACAATTGTCTGTTAATGCATCTAATCTGCATTTCGAACAGTCATCTTGCATGTTACAAAATCCTCTTAAATTGTATATCTTATAGTTTCTTTCCATTTGATTTTCCTTTCTTTTTAACGATACAGGACAAGGGAGTTTTCCTGTCCTGCATAACAATTAGTGAGGCTCCACCAGCCATTCCTAGAGCTAGGAATGACAACTGGTCTTCTGCCTGTTCATATGATAATTACCTTTCTCATATTCTAAAATCTTCTGCCAATGTTCTGCCATTGGACCTGTTGGATCGTAATGATACCCTGCTTTCATAAGTAGCAGTTGATCCAGATTGCAGTTATTTTCATAGAATCTCTTATTTCGAAATTCCATCAAAAGATTCTGTTTTAAGATATGCTTTTTCGCATCTTCTTCAGACAAACACAATACATCATTTGCTCCGCTTGTTTTATTTTTTAAAGCAAATTCGTAAATGACTCCGTCATGTTTCAGACAGTATTCTTGATCTCTGTACTGAACAATAGCAGTAATATATTTACGGCCAACCTTTTTTATCTCAGCCGGATCAATGTGATATACTTGTTTCATCTGATCTGAATCGTATTTCTTGGTTACAACATAAGCCGTATTTCCAACGGCAAGCTCTTTTTTGTTAATCTCCATAACTTTTCTCCTTCTTTTACAAAATATCAAATATTCCAAGTTCTCTACCTCTTGCAATCACACTAGATTCATCGACATGAAAGTGAGCTGCAACCTTTGAAATATTGATCATTTGTTTATGATCTTCATTCAAATGAACCTGCTGCAAGAATTCTTTTGTTGGGATCATCAATCTTCGTGCCAGATTTTTACATTCTGCATGATCTTGTATTCCAGCATCTATCTCAAAAAGTGCCTCAGCAAGAAGCATATTTTCTCTTTCTTTAGAAAGGAAAGGAATCAGTATCTTATGTTCTCCTCCTGTTGAATGAGATAATTGGTAGCTGCCACTATATGAACTCATCGCTCCTGAGTAGTCTACAGCATGTCCTTTCTGAATTAAGATTTCTTTTACATCTTTGATCACTGAAGTCTGAGTATCATACATTTCTCTGATGATTTGAACGATTTCGCCATAAATTTTCTCTTTTATCATGATTTTCTCCTTTTTTAACGGCTGCAACTGTATTTTCTACCAATCATATGTATTCCAATATGATTTTGATCGTAAAGTTCATGCAGAATTTTTTGATCATCATAAGTTAGCAAAATATCTGCACATCCTGGGAATTCTCTCAGTAATTCTGTGATCAATGCAGCTAATTCCTGATGCAAATGAAATTTTACTGGATACAAACAATCGCCTTTTTCAATGTAAGGCGGATCAATAAAGATACAATTATCTGGGCTCCAATACATTTCTTCGATCAGTTCCATTGCATTTTTATTTGTTACCTCAATCCGATCGCTCATAGAATGTATCTTTTCGATCCGTTTGATCAGAGTATCAGGAAGCCAGCGATCTTCCATGTTTGATTTTGGATTTGCTGTTTGAATTCCTGAAAAGCTACAACGATTAATCACAAGAAAGTAGAATGCACGATCAACTTCTGAAATATTTGCTTTGAGCATTCGCTTTTGATACAGAAAATAGGATTCTCTACTTGGCTGATATTCTTTGATCCTTTGAATCAGCTCTTTATAATGATCACTGCATACCATATTCCAAAATGCATACACGTTCGGATCCAGATCATTTAATATCAGTTTTTCAATCATTCCGGATTCTAAAAGTGAAAGTCCAAAACTAGCTCCGCCACAGAAAGCTTCTATAAAATATTTCTTTCCTTTAAGATAAGGCAGCAGCTGATCGATCATTTTCGATTTTCCACCAGGATATCTTAATGGAGATAGCTGTTTCTTTAATCTTGATTTTTGGATGATCGGGCGATGATCTGATACTGGTTTTTCTAAGATGATATCTGTTTGACTGTAATCTTCTTCCCCTTTTTTATAAAGGAATCCCTGACAGTCTGGACACCAGAATCCGAATTCACCTTCTTCAAATCCGTCTCCGTCATATCCGCAATATTCGCACTTCATATTAATCCTCCTATTCCTCTGTATAAATCGTATAGTCTATTTTCTTTAATGGATCGCCAACAGAGGATGTATGAATCCAAAGATTGAAATAGAATTTCATTCCTTTATAAGTGCATAAAGGAATCGGATTTTTCAATGTATACTCCAGAACATCGTCATAATTGATGAATTCAAGAATCAACATTGGATCTTTCGTTTTGTCTTTGTCTATAATCTTTTTGATCTGCTGTTTTTCCTCAGGATTGGTTGTAAATTTCAAAACAATGGTTAACGAAGTATATGAGCTGAATGAGATCTCAAATTTTACATCTGATCTTCCATCGAATGTGATCAAGCTTCCACTATCCAAAACAACATAATTCCCTGTACATTTATTAACTACTTTTACCATGATATTCTCTCTCCTTTTATGTTTTATCTTCTATTACAAATATGAAGGATTTTTCAATTCCCCATTTTCATATATAAGAAAAAACGTACTGCAATTTTCACACTTCATTTTTTCTACTTTTTAAAAAATCTCTTTAGTGATATATAACTGTTCCAAAATGAGAATGGCAAACAACAACAAGAGTATAATCATCATAAAAATCAGAGACAATTTACTAGCTATAGTTGGTTGCATGATCAATCCATTGTATCCCATGATCAGAAAACATCCGATTCCACCAATGATCTCACATATCACAAACACATACTGAAATGGCTTACAGTTTTTTGAAAACCTTTTATTTTCTTCCATATAACGATCAATGATCTTATCAGAATTGAATTTTTTTGCTTTTTTAAAGCGACGATTTTCATCAATTTTCACAAGAATCGCACTTGCGATATATAGAACTAATCCGGCTGTAAAAATGAGAATAAATATTTTCAACATGATTTTTCTCCTTAAATATGATAGATTTTTATATTTCCATTTTTCATATATAAGAAAAAACGCACTGCAATTAGTACGTTTTCTCCTACAAAATGATGCCTAGATGAAATCAAAAAGATTCATCTGAGTCCAACTTATGACATCTTCTTTCTTTTCAGGTTTCTGAAATGGGAAGAGTGTATAAGTCCCATCATGATATCCCTGCAACTCATTTAAAAGTCTTTCTTTTTTCTCATAAGTCTCGTCAACTTTTTCAAAATCTTTTGGAATCTTTTGAAGATCCCGTTTCATAGAACTCAAAAGTTTTGAAAACTTTGTTTTGCTGTTGATGATCTTATATACTTCTCTTCTTGCCTGATCATAAAAAATAGAATCTTCAAAAGGACGCACGATATCTTCTGGCAAACGATGATAAAATATGATCACATGATCCGCCATCACACGTGCCTCATAATCATACAGTTTTAAATATTCTTTTCCTGTAAGAAATTGCTCTTTTTTAATTAAATAAGAAACACGATTAGCAACCATTGGCCATCCTAGACGAATCGAATTTTCTTTACCTGTTACGCTTCTTTTTAGCACTAATCCTTTTGCATTATAATCAGCACTAGAATTATCTGCTCCGCATAAAGCATGAGAACATCCACCGATTCCATATCTGTCTTTTAAGAAATTGGAACACAATGTTTTATCTTTGTGCAGCAAAAAGAAGGAATAGATCTTAAATTTTCCATCTTCATAAGCTCCCCCTCTTCTTAAGAATTCATCAATCTCATCCTGTGTGATAAAAATATCTGGATGTTTCCAGGTAAAATCACTATTTGCATGAAATTCCTTACGTTTTAATGCAAATCTTTCATACATCTGGCAAATCTCGTCTGGTGAATTGAAATGACATCTCGCGATCTCTGGATGTTTCTGATATTCAAGAGCAATATACTTTAAGAGATTTCCTAATTTTTTGGATGACTCTGGATCTCTTAGTTTTTCTTCCAGCTGATCCGTATTACTTGGCATGATCTGATCATATTCTTTTTCTGGATGGTCATTAAGTTTTAAGATCACATCTAGAATATCCCAATATTCATCGACAATTTCTCGTTTCATGAAAAAGATACGTTTCGCAAGTTCCTTAATTGCATTATCGTAAGCTTGATCCAAAATATCCTGTGTCTGATAAACGCCTTCTGCAAGCATCTTTTGAATCTCAATGCAAACATCAGCCCAATTGATCAATACAGAATCCATGGAATCATCTTGTACTGTTTCTCCCTTTGAAATCTTGATCCCATTTTCATTAAACCAGACAGCATATTTTTGACCATCAAATAAAAATCCTTTTCCACCAATTCTAAATTCTGTTTGAATGTATTCTACATGAACCTTTTGGTCCTGCATGAATTCATAGATGATACGTTGGACAGAATTTTTGCAATTTCCACCAGTCCGTAATACATCATCTACGATATTCTTCCATTCTTTGTTTCTCCATTTTGATTTTGAATACATAAATTTTCTCCCTTCATTTTGTTGTAATTCTCTTTTCGTCATCTTGTTACAACTTAAATATGATAGATAAGGAAAACTATAAGGAAATGGGATTCTCTCTGTTTCTTTTAAAGGAAGCAGTCTTAAAATGATATCAGTCTTGAGAGTACCTCTCCTGTTTGTATAAAAGAAAACTCCTTCTTAACAAAAAAGGAAACCTTTTGGCTAGGATCCCCAAGCTCGCGATTTCCTTATCCTGTCTGTCTCGGTTCCTCTCCGGAACTC
>OHAG01000569.1_pt1:0-7500 | contig 29287 bp, 28 predicted proteins | sample 1577081 | NCBI WGS metagenome assembly OHAG01 (sample SAMEA3541513, study PRJEB24748) | human gut metagenome | biome: human gut; feature: human-associated habitat; material: faeces | place: China | collected 2012
ATATAGATTGAATCCATATCTATATACTTTTATATATCATAAAATCATATCTTTTACCGTTTTTCACAAGAACAAAATTTTGATCTTTATCCCCGAACCTCGAAGTAAAGCTCTTTATTTGATGAAAAATTTTCTTTTTTATAGTTAGAATTGATTGGTCGTACCTATACAATAATCTAATATGAATTATGAATGACTCGCTATTCACTCAGTTTCTGGGTCATAATCAAATCATTATGTAGGAGAGATGGCCGAGTGGTTAAAGGCGTAGCATTGGAACTGCTATGTAGGCTTTTGTTTACCGAGGGTTCGAATCCCTCTCTTTCCGTACCTTGACCTAATTCACCAATGTTACTGACCTAAACGTATCAAATCAAATAACACCGGATACCATTATTCCAACGGTTAGACTTCTTTGATCTAGATTCTCTATTCCTAATTCCAAATTGCTGTGGTACGGAAAGGGAAAGAATGGACAAGGGATGAAAGCCCCCTGCTGATTTATCATGAATCGAAGAAAAATCCTGGACAAACCCCTTGCCTTAGGTCAATTTATTTCGGTGAAAGGAAAAAGAGGGCAAAACGGCTCGAATCTCTATTATTTTACTATTTTATTTATCTTAGTTAGTTTTAAGTCTGACGGGAATAATATTCTACGACTAACAATTCATTTATTTTCAAACCGACCGATTTATTATCTATTATTTGATTCACGAATCCTTTATATTGGAAGGGGTGAAGAGTCAAATGTTTTGGCAATTCCTCATGGGGGGATGAATCAACATAATTTTGAATCAGAGCTTTGGATTTTTGTTCATCCCTCGCCGTAATAATATCTCGGGGTTTGCAGCGATAACTTGGTATATCTACCATATGTCCATTAACTAAAATATGCCTATGATTAACCAATTGGCGGGCTCCAGAAATAGTTGAAGCCATACCCAACCGAAAAAGGATGTTATCCAAACGCATTTCAAGTAGTTGTAGTAAAACTCGACCTGTTGACCCTTTGGCTTTTCCGGCGATACGAACGTATTTAAGTAATTGTCGTTCTGTAAGACCATAATGAAACCGCAATTTTTGTTTTTCTTCTAAACGAATACGATACTGAGATCTTTTCCCAGAACGCGATTGGTTTCTAAGATCACTTTCGGCCTTAGGCCTTTTATTAGTTAGTCCCGGTAAAGCCCCCAGACGGCGTATTTTTTTGAAACGAGGCCCTCGGTAACGTGACATAAAGACTCCTTATTGTTTTTTACATTACAGAATAAACCTAAATTAAAACTGAACTAAATGATAAATTAAGCAAGATCTACTGAAGTGTTATACTACAAAGCAAAAAAGAATGAGATGAATTGTATCAATATCCGACCTTTGTATATTTGTATATGTAAATGTATCTTTTTCCTGATTTGTTCTGCATGGATCTAACTCTTTCAACTTTTATTCATAGTCGGAAGTTCTTACGACATAATGGGCCGTTGGCCTTTGGAAAGGGGTAAGAAGCCATTTCCATTCACAATTCAATACAATATTTTGTGATTTCAAAGAGACATTATCAATCATGTAAAAATAAAAAGAACAAATAGAAAAAAGCCCGCTATCGGAATCGAACCGATGACCATCGCATTACAAATGCGATGCTCTAACCTCTGAGCTAAGTGGGCTTACATAATTTAAATTGTAATGCATAGGAATTCAATATAACTATTTAGTTACTATTAATAGAGTAATGAATCTCTATTTTAGTTCGAGAGTGCCTGCTCTAAAGAAAGGAAGAAGGATAAGAATAAAAATGAAAGACGCAATCCAGATAAATGCAAAACATAATGATATATTTTTATATTGACCGTTCGAGTATTCCAAATTGCATGGTAAAAATGAGAGGAAACGGGGCATATATGTCTTATATACATCTATATTAAATTGCGAATACAGAAATGATAGAATCATTTCGTAGTGGCCCAAATCCAAAATATGGGTCCCACCACAATACAGATGAAAGAAGATAGGCAATAAATCAAAGAGGAGGCAAAGGCTTGTCAACATAGGAATCCATATTTATAATGAATTCAACGGTCCCAGCATAAATGAAAGAAAAAAGAGAACAACATCACAAAGAGATCCTAATCTCAAAACAAAGGGGGGATATGGCGAAATTGGTAGACGCTACGGACTTAATTGGATTGAGCCTTAGTATGGAAACCTACTAAGCGATCACTTTCAAATTCAGGGAAACCCTGGAATTAATAAAATATAGGCAATCCTGAGCCAAATCCTGTTTTCCGAAAACAAGCAGGGGCTTTTAAAAATAAAGCAAGCGAGAATAAAATAATAAAAAGGGATAGGTGCAGAGACTCAATGGAAGTTGTTCTAATAAATGGAGTTGACTGTCTTTCGCTGGTAGAAGAATTTGCCCATTGAAACTCCAGAAAGGATAAATTTATATACATAGGTATAGTACTGAAATTTTATAAAAAAAAATGATTAATGACGACTTGAATCTGTATTTTTTTAGATGAAAAATAGAATAGAAAGGTAGTTCTTAAACGATTCTAAGTTGAAGAAAGAATCAAATAGTCATTGATCAAATCATTTATTTTTACTCCATAGTCTGATAGATCAATTGATTACTCGGACGAGAATAAAGATAGAGTCCCATTCTACATATCAATACCGATAACAATGAAATTTATAGTAATAGGAAAATCCGTCGACTTTAGAAATCGTGAGGGTTCAAGTCCCTCTATCCCCACAAAAAAGCCCATTCCTTTTGCCTCCCTAACTATTTCTCTTTTTTATCCTACCTTCTGCTAGCGGTTCAAAATTCATTCGACTCTTTCACAACCAGAGCCGAGCGAAAATGTTTTTCTCTTATCACAAGTTTTGTGATATTGATATATATACGACACGTACAAATGAACATCTTTGAACAAAGAATGCCTATTTGAATGATTCACAGTTCATATCACGACTCATACTGAAACTTGAAGCTTACAAAGTTTTCTTTTTGAAAATCCAATAAATTTTAGGGATTGAATAAGACTTTGTAATACATACCTTTTTATCCTTTTAATTGACATAGACCCAAGCCATCTAGTAAAATGATGCGTCAGGAATGGTCGGGATAGCTCAGTTGGTAGAGCAGAGGACTGAAAATCCTCGTGTCACCAGTTCAAATCTGGTTCCTGGCACATGATTAATTTGTATCAGTCTATATGCTACAAATTCATTGATATAGATCAACATACATATTCATTAATAATCTAGATCTTGATACAATACATATTTATTCATCTAGGTATCTAGAGGTAAACTTCTCTATTTTAGTTTTAGTTTATAGATGGGTAAAGAGTATATAAAGATCTAAAGGAATTTTCGTCTTTTTTATTTGTTCATACTGTGTGTCTCCTCTCGTTCAAAAAGAACGTGAATACTTCAGACATAGCCAATCGTGAGACTTTATCTGTCAAGAAGTTTCGAGTCCTTAGTAATCGAAACCACAGATCTATCAACTAACCTATGCTTAACTGGCCAAGCAGACAGACGACCCTGCTATTTTTTATCTCTCCCATATTTTTATTTGTATTAAGTATTTCACATTTACAATGAAATTGATGAAGATTGACCCACTACTTGGTATTCTGTGCAAAAGGATCCTGCTTAATTCACTAATTCGCGGAAAGCTACTTTTTATATTTGAGACCCAATTCTATCCTCAGAGATTTCTCGAGATATTTTCTTACGAAGTTTCGTTATAGCATCTAGAACTGCTTCCGGTTTAGACGGGCAGTTCGGGGCAAATAGACATCCACAGGAATTGGCTTACCTATAATTTAATTGTACACACTCCCGTAGCGTAGCGGAGCAATAACATATTTTGGTTCAAGCATTTGATCATATAATCTCACTAAAGAAGTAGCCGTTGTTATTTATTTATTGTGAAAATAAGGTTTGTTTGTTTAGGACTCGATTTTGGTACCAGTCTCTAACGATCAAAGCCGAATCGTGAGCTTATAGTAATGAAATTAATTCAATGAAGGAACAAGTAATACCATAGAGAAGCATCCATAAACTAGAGAGTCTTGACCAATTTGAAAAATCATTTGATGTAGTTGAAATAACTTAATTTTGGACTGTTCGATCAAGTAAAGGAAACTCAATCAAATTCATATCTCAATTTGTTTTTCTTTTTGTCTGAATATTCAGAACTAAGACCATTTGAATGCTCCTTTTCACCATGCATAAATTGCACCAACAATTCGAATATGAAAGCTTCTATAAATACGGATAGAAATACAGATGCACCCAATACATCGAAACTCATTTCCCATGGATAAAAAAAACCGTTTCAACGTCCAAAACAACAAAAACAAAAGAAAACATATAATAAATGGATTCGAAATTGTAACCCAACGTCGCTCATTGGTTCTATAACCGATTCATAACTCGCAAGTTTTTCTGGCCCCTTGCTAATCGTAGCTAAAACCCGGGAAATGGGAAAGTAGGAATAACACTTGGTATTTTTAGAAATACCCAGAAAATCTCATATCATATTCGTATTCGTAAAACCGAAGGATAGACGCATTCCGTGGAAAATAGATCGGATTAGCCGATTCGAATTGGAATTGTCGAGTCATCCATACCTGGTTAGTCAAAATAACAATTTATTTTGATCGAACCGCCTAGTTTTATTTATTTGCTGCGGGACATTTCTCGTTTAAAAATTCATCAACTGGAATCCTATTTCCATTACACTCACTTCATCGATATTGTATTTCGATATAGTAGAATAAATAAATATATATTGTTTTGTTCTTATACAAATCAAACTCTATCGCTTTCAACTCATCTCGATTCGCTCTAAAAAAAGATTCCAAATAAAATTCTCATTTTTTTTTATAATTAGGATTAGGGCTATACGGACTCGAACCGTAGACCTTCTCGGCAAAACAGATCAAACTGATTATTATCAAAATGATTCAAACTGTTTCAAAAACCCAACATGCATTTTTTTGCATTGGGCTCTTTCATTAGCTGATATAAATATCAAGCTAGTCCGCCATATTTTTTCTTGACAGAAAGATAAGGCAATGGCTCCTTGTGCTCTGATTTTTGATTTGGATTCGAATCCAGGAGCACTACCAAAGTGTTTCAAAGGGGGTTATCTTGACGTAGGTCTGCTCTACCTCTGGCCTAGATCAAACTGAGTTAAATGGAGTCTCTATCCCTCTGCTTAAAAAATCCAATATGAAACTTTATACACCTTAAAGCTCATAGGAGGAAAAGAGATTTTTTTTTGAGGCCCTTATACTCATTAAGCCTAGCATTGAATAGACTGGGTATTCACCTTATCAATATCTCAAATCAATGATGGGTTCTATTTGACTTGACGCCTACCTAAAATGAGTATCCGAATCGGACCAAAGTATTTGAACCATTTGTCAGGCTATTGTTCTCTTGTTCCATCAAAGTCATGGAGTAAGACATCGACTTATCAATAAGATAAATTCTTTTGATTGTATGATAAACTCCCCTGAAAAAACATTGGCGCGCGTGTAAACGAGGCGCTCTACCTAACTGAGCTATAGCCCTTGTGATACATATTTTATCATGTAGATAATTTCTTGTCAAGATGAATATTCCATGATCCAATATCATAGTTCTGTGAGCTCTTTTGTTTAATTGGTATTGCTTATAAAAAATATTTTGTTTATAATCCATCGATGTGATGGATCCCATTTGTTTCTCTTTGTGATGATAAATAACCTACTTAACTCAGTGGTTAGAGTACTGCTTTCATACGGCGGGAGTCATTGGTTCAAATCCAATAGTAGGTATAACTTATTAGATACCAGCGGCTCTGGTATCTAATAAGTTTTTCTACTCACCTTTGTGAATTTTGTCTCCTTTCTAGTTGATTTTTGAATGAATCCTTTTTCGTTATATCAGAATCCGATTCCACTTGATTGTATTCAATCGACAAAATCAAACAAAATAAGTTTTGTTTATACACTCTATTTTGTTTGATTATTCGGACGCATCAACCAGTTACGAAATTGCATTGATAGCCTCGACTCGTGTCCTCGCTCGTCTGAGAGCTAGATTTGCCTCGATTATTTTTCTTTTACCTTCGGCTTTCCTCAAGTTAACTTCCGCTATTTCAAGAGTTTGTCGAGCTTCTTGTGGATCAATATCACTACTCTTCTCTGCATCATTTACTAAAACAACAATCTCATTATTGCCTATTCTAGCAAAACCGCCCATCAGAGCCATCGTTAACCATTGGTCGTTAAGGCGTATTCTCAAAATGCCTATATCTATAGCTGTGGCAATAGAGGCGTGGTTTGGTAATATGCCAATTTGCCCACTATTTGTAGATAAAATGATTTCTTTCACTTCTGAATCCCAAACAATCCGATTAGGAGTCAGTACACAAAGATTTAAGGTCATTTCTTCAATTTGCTCTCCATTTCTAAGTTCATAGCCTTCGCGGTAGCTTCATCTATGTTACCTACCAAATAAAAGGCTTGTTCAGGAAGACTATCTAATTCTCCGGAAAGGATCAATTGAAACCCTCTAATTGTTTCTGTTAAACCAACATATTTTCCTGGAGAACCGGTAAATACTTCTGCTACGAAAAAGGGTTGTGATAAGAAACGCTCAATTTTTCGCGCTCTTGCTACGGTTAAACGGTCGTCTTCGGATAATTCGTCCAACCCCAGGATAGCTATAATGTCCTGAAGTTCTTTGTAACGTTGTAAAGTTTGCTTAACTCTTTGCGCAGTTTCATAATGTTCTTCACCAACGATCCTAGGTTGGAGCATAGTTGACGTGGAATCTAAAGGATCTACTGCTGGATAGATACCTTTGGCAGCTAATCCTCTTGATAGTACGGTAGTAGCATCTAAATGTGCAAATGTCGTGGCAGGAGCAGGGTCGGTCAAATCGTCTGCAGGTACATAAACGGCTTGAATAGACGTTATAGACCCTTCCTTGGTAGAAGTAATTCTTTCTTGTAAAGAACCCATTTCGGTACTAAGAGTGGGTTGATAACCCACAGCAGAAGGCATTCTACCCAATAAGGCGGATACCTCGGATCCTGCTTGGACGAAACGGAAGATATTGTCGATAAATAGAAGTACGTCTTGTTCATTAATATCTCGGAAATATTCCGCCATAGTTAGGGCAGTCAAACCAACTCTCATACGAGCTCCTGGCGGTTCGTTCATCTGACCGTAAACTAGAGCCACCTTGGATTCTGCAATATTTTGGTCATTAATTACTCCTGATTCTTTCATTTCCATGTAAAGATCGTTTCCTTCACGAGTACGTTCACCCACTCCGCCAAATACAGATACGCCCCCATGAGCTTTGGCAATATTGTTGATCAATTCCATAATGAGTACTGTTTTACCCACCCCCGCTCCCCCGAATAGCCCGATTTTTCCTCCACGGCGATAAGGAGCTAGAAGATCTACTACCTTAATTCCTGTTTCA
>OHAG01000569.1_pt1:10000-29287 | contig 29287 bp, 28 predicted proteins | sample 1577081 | NCBI WGS metagenome assembly OHAG01 (sample SAMEA3541513, study PRJEB24748) | human gut metagenome | biome: human gut; feature: human-associated habitat; material: faeces | place: China | collected 2012
ATGGAGTCCTGAACTAGCTGCTGCTTGTGAGGTATGGAAGGAGATCAAATTTGAATTCGAAGCAATGGATACTTTGTAATTCAGTAATTGCCGTTCGGTTCGTTCCCTTAATTGAATTGCAATGAAACTCGGCCCAATCTTTTACTAAAAGGATTGAGCCGAATACAAGGATCTCGTTGTATCTATTTTGGATAGCTACTTCTCTAGATATTATACGAGATTTTAAATACAAAATCTAAGACTAGTCGTGTTAGATCCACAATTAATTCTATGGATCCTTAGGATTGGTGTATTCTTTTCTATTTCGTATTATGTATATATATATATATTTTACTTTCTAGTTTCGGATCATGGATCGAGCCAAACAACTCTTTCTACCCATCCTGTATATTGTCCTTTTCGTTCTGTGTGTGTTGGAATAGAAATATTCTATTAGATATTAGACGAAATTTTACAAAAAAATTAGGAGACAACCAATATTTTTTTTCGATGCTAAGCTAATTTGACACGACATAGAAGAAATCACCCTTTAAATATTTAAAATGAAAAAACAAGGTTTTATCATATCTAGTGAAGTAATATCTTGGATTCCTACAAAAGAGAATCATTTCTTTCAATATCAATATGAATTCGTTCCATTATTAGTTAATAATGGTACTAATTGGTTCGATATGCTTATTTTGATAGGAAATGAAAAATGTTCAAATGCTTTTTTTCATCGAATGACTATTCATCTATTGTATTTTCATGCAAATAGGGAGCAAGAAAGCTATATGGAAAAATGGTGGTTCAATTCGATGTTGTCTAATGAGGAGTTTGAACACGGATGTGGGCTAAGTAAATCAATCAACAGTCTTGGTCCTATTGACAATAGCAGTGAAAGTAAAGACCGGGTTTTAAATGATACGGATAAAAACATTCATAATTGGGGTGATAGTAACAGTTCTAGTTACAGTGTCAAGGACATTTGTAATTTTTTATATGATGACACTTTGTTAGTTAGGGATAGAAATGGGTACGGTTATTACGTATATTTTGACATTGAAAATCATATTTTTGAGATTGATAATGATCATTCTTTTCTGAGTGCACTAGAAAGTTCTTTTTATACTTATCAGAATTCCAGTTATTTGACTAATGGATCTAAGAGTGACGATTCCTATTATGATGGTTACATGTATGATACTAAATATAGTTGGAATAATCACATTACTAATTGCATTGACAGTTATCTTCATTCTCAAATTTGTATTGAGAATTACATTTTAAGTGATAGTGACAACCACAGTGACAGTTACATGTATAGTTTCATTTGTGATGAAAGTGGAAATAGTAGTGAAAGCGAGAATTCCAGTATAAAAACTAGCACGAATGGTAGTGATTTAACTATAAGAGAAGGTTCTAATGATCCTGATGTAACTCAAAAATACAGGCATTTATGGGTTCAATGCGAAAATTGTTATGGATTAAATTATAAGAGATTTTTGAAGTCAAAAATGAATATTTGTGAACAATGTGGATATCATTTGAAAATGAGTAGTTCGGATAGAATCGAACTTTTGATTGATCCCGGTACTTGGGATCCTATGGATGAAGACATGGTATCTCTGGATCCCATTGAATTTCATTTGGAAGGGGAACTTTATAAAGATCGTATCGATTCTTATCAAAGAAAGACAGGATTAACGGAGGCTGTTCAAACGGGCATAGGTCGGCTAAACGGTATTCCCATAGCAATTGGAGTTATGGATTTTCAGTTTATGGGGGGTAGTATGGGATCCGTAGTAGGGGAGAAAATCACTCGTTTGATCGAGTATGCTACCAACCAATTTCTACCTCTTATTATAGTGTGCGCTTCCGGCGGGGCACGCATGCAAGAAGGGAGTTTGAGTTTGATGCAAATGGCTAAAATATCTTCTGCGTTATATGATTATCAATCAAATAAAAAGTTATTCTATATATCCATCCTTACGTCTCCCACTACTGGTGGGGTGACAGCGAGTTTTGGTATGTTGGGGGATATCATTATTGCCGAACCCAATGCCTACATTGCATTTGCGGGTAAAAGAGTAATTGAACAAACATTGAATAAGACAGTACCCGAAGGTTCACAAGCGGCTGAATATTTATTCCATAAGGGCTTATTCGATTCAATCGTACCACGTAATCTTTTAAAAAGCATTCTGAGTGAGTTATTTCAGCTCCACGCTTTCTTTCCTTTAAATCAAAATTCAATAATCAAGTAGAGCATTAAGTTCAATTCTTTTATTTGTAGAAAAAAGGGTAGTTAGTTTATCGAAATCAAAGAGAAGTATGAAGTTTTCTTTAGTGATCTAAGTAAAATCTAATTGTATCAAAGAATAAAAAGTTGCGGATAATTCTTTTTTTTTTCACGAGATCCTCTTTTCCTATACTATAGTTCTGATTCCTAATTAGGAAGTTTCCATCAACAAGATATGATAGTAAGAGTGAACTCTTTCTTCCTCGAAATTAGGCTAGGCAAATAAAACTATTTTCATGTTCTCTTCTTATGGTATCTATATAGAAATAGAATTCAATCAAATAGAAATATAGATTTTTGTATCTTTCTATATCGTCCGAAAATCCTAAGAATCCCTGTTGGGGCGGATTCTAACAAACCTTTTTTCAGGAATTTTGAATAAACCCCTTTTTCTTTATTAAATTAGAAGACAAGAACAAAAGAAGAATAATGGTTATCATACATATATTTCATGTAGAAAAATGACAATGAATAAGGCTTTTTGTTTAGTTCTACATTCTTTGCACTTATTATATAATATATGAATTTTACTTTTTATAAGTTATAAGATTTCTTTCTATTATAATAGAAGATGTCCTTATTTTATAACAATAACAGGTACAAATATTAAATTGAGGTACTCATTGCTATGACAATTCTAAACTTACCTTCTATTTTTGTGCCTTTAGTGGGCCTAGTATTTCCGGCAATTGCAATGGCTTCTTTCTTTCTTCATGTTCAAAAAAACAAGATTGTTTAGACTCGATGATACCAAATCTCATTCATTTTTTTAAGACTTAGCTAAACTTGGATTCTAACACAAATATATATATTTAGTGGAATATGGGATAATATACGACTTCCCCCGAACATAAATGAAAGAGCTCTTATCCATGCAAAATGAGATATGGGTAAATGAATTATAGCTATGGGTCGGCGAATGTCTGAATCTGAAATAGAAGGTCATGTGTAGATATCTATAGATATCTATAATGGGATCCTATGAAGGGGGTGTTATTAGTTAAGTGAGATCTACCTAATTTGATGAATTATTCTTAAGTACTCCTAAAGGTTCACATCAAAATAGTGCTAATTGATGAGAGTTACTTCGGAAACAAAAAGAAGAAAATGAAATTCATTTGGGTTATTCTCTCAATTCTAATAAAACGCAACTGGATCTAGTATGAATTGGCGATCAGAACATATATGGGTAGAACTTATAACAGGTTCACGAAAGGCAAGTAATTTATGTTGGGCCTTTATCCTTTTTTTAGGTTCATTAGGATTCTTATGGGTTGGAACTTCCAGTTATCTTGGTAGGAATTCGATATTTCCGTATCAGCAAATCGTTTTTTTTCCACAAGGGGCCGTAATGTCTTTCTATGGGATAGCAGGTCTCTTTATTAGTTCCTATTTGTGGTGCACAATCTCATGGAATGTAGGTAGCGGTTATGATCGATTCGATAGAAAAAAAGGAATAGTATGTCTTTTTCGTTGGGGATTTCCTGGAAAAAATCGTCGCATCTTCTTCCGATTCCTTATAAAAGATCTTCAGTCCATCCGAATCGAAGTTAAAGAGGGTATTTATACTCGTCGTGCTCTTTTCCTTTATATGGAAATCAAAGGCCGAGGGGCTATTCCTTTGATTCGTACTGATGAGAATTTTACTCCACGCGAAATTGAACAAAAAGCCGCCGAATTGGCCTATTTCTTGCGTGTACCAATTGAAATGAACTGAAGAACGTAAATGCTTTCTAAACAGAAGGGAAAAAAGGAAAGAATCTTCTTTTTTCTATAACACAGCCTAACTGAAGTTTTTTCAAAGCGCTCATTCAAACTAAAGCTATACGGAACAAACATAATACAAAACTCTTTTTGTGAAAAAAGAAAGGGTTTTATATATATGTATAGAAATCTATCCACCTCAATTCAGTAACAAATCGAAATAATAGATTCATCCCATATATCAAAACATTTAGGAATAAAGAATTTATCTTCGAGGTTCAATATTTTGAATTGATACGTTAGATCTAGATAGATCGTATCCTGTAAATTATCTCTCTTTTGTCAATGCCAATCGACTTTTTTCCTTTTGGGCTCCTTAATGATTAAACAATTGAATCTCTTATAACTATCTGATTTCTCTCTTGGTTTGCCATTCATTTTTGATCATCACAATATTCTTCAGAAATATCCCTGAATTATGGCCGGCAAATCATATTTCTTTTTTTATTATTATTTCTTCATTCGAAATGGGCTGTTATTCTATCTTCTGTATTCTTTCTAGATTCAAAGACTAATCGCTGAATCATAACTAAAAGGGGACTAGATTCGTGGGTTCAATACTTTGGATGTATATAGAGCTCGGACTTGGTCGAACTATTAGATCGTATAGAGTCGACGAATGAGGTGGGGTGGGTTCATTAACAATTCACAGATGAAAAAAAAATGGAAAAAAAGAAAGCATTTATTCACATTCTATATCTTGTATCTATAATATTTTTTCCCTGGTGGATCTCTCTCTTATTTAATAAAAGTCTTGAATCTTGGGTTCTTAATTGGTGGAATACGAGACAATCCGAAACCTTTTTCAATGATATTCAAGAAAAGAGTATTCTAGAAAAATTTATAGAATTAGAGGAACTCCTCCTGTTGGACGAAATGATAAAGGAAGATCCGGAGACACATCTACAAAAACTTCATATAGGAATCCACAAAGAAACTATTCAATTGATCAAGAGGCAGAATGAGAATCATATTCATACAATTTTACACTTCTCAACAAACATAATATCTTTCGTTATTCTAAGTGGTAATTCAATTCTGGGTAATGAAGAACTTGTTATTCTTAACTCTTGGGTTCAGGAATTCCTATATAACTTAAACGACACAATAAAAGCGTTTTCTATTCTTTTAGTAACAGATTTATGTATCGGATTCCATTCGCCCCATGGTTGGGAACTAATGATTGGTTCTGTATACAAAGATTTTGGATTTGTTGATAACGATCAAATTATATCGGGTCTTGTTTCCACTTTTCCAGTTATTCTAGATACAATTTTTAAATATTTGATCTTCCGTTATTTAAATCGTGTATCTCCGTCACTTGTAGTGATTTATCACTCAATGAATGACTGAAAAATGATCCACTGGTATTACGCCAATTAGAATGTTTGTTACCTTGTACATAACTAAAGCATTCCAAATCATGTTTACTCTCTCTATTTCTTTCTATTTGTACCTATTCAAGGGATTCCTCCAATATTCCAGTACAAAATCATCGAATAGATAGGGAATTATACTAAAGACCTACCCAATTTATTGTAGAAATTGTCGGGATCAACGATTGAACCATGCAAACTATAAATAATCCCCTTTCTTGGATAAAAAGGGAAGAAATGACTCGATCTCTTTCCGTATTGCTCATAATATATATAATAACTCAGGCATCCATTTCAAATGCATATCCCATTTTTGCACAGCAAGGTTATGAAAATCCACGAGAAACAACGGGGCGTATTGTATGTGCCAATTGTCATTTAGCTAATAAGCCTGTAGATATTGAGGTTCCGCAGGCAGTACTTCCTGATACTGTATTTGAAGCAGTTGTTCGAATTCCTTATGATATGCAACTGAAACAGGTTCTTGCTAATGGTAAAAAAGGGGCTTTGAATGTAGGGGCTGTTATTATTTTACCCGAGGGGTTTGAATTAGCCCCTCCCGATCGTATTTCTCCTGAAATGAAAGAAAAGATAGGCAATCTGTCTTTTCAGAGCTATCGGCCCACTAAAAAAAATATTCTTGTGATAGGTCCTGTTCCTGGTCAGAAATATAGTGAAATTACCCTTCCTATTCTTTCCCCGGACCCTGCTACTAAGAAGGATGTTCACTTTTTAAAATATCCCATATATGTAGGTGGAAACAGGGGAAGGGGTCAGATTTATCCTGACGGGAGCAAGAGTAACAATACAATTTATAATGCTACAGCAGCGGGTGTAATAAGTAGAATCATACGAAAAGACAAGGGGGGATATGAAATAACCATAGTGGATCCATCGGATGGACGTCGGGTCGTTGATATTATCCCTGCGGGCCCAGAACTCCTTGTTTCAGAGGGGGAATCTATCAAACTTGATCAACCATTAACAAGTAATCCTAATGTGGGTGGATTTGGTCAGGGAGATGTAGAAATAGTACTTCAAGATGCATTACGTGTCCAGGGCCTTTTGTTCTTCTTGGCGTCTGTTATTTTGGCACAAATCTTTTTAGTCTTTAAAAAGAAACAGTTTGAGAGGGTTCAATTGTCCGAAATGAATTTCTAGATTTGTGGATTTATCAACATCAAGTTCGTAAAACGAACCAAACAAATTCTTGTCGGGAATTACTTGTACCGCATTCTTAGTCATAGTATGTCTATTATGAAGAAGGCTATTTGACCTTTTCTCGTCTTCTTTTTTTTTCCATTTTTTTTTTGAATCCAAAAGTGGATTAAATTAATGTGACTATACCCCTAATTTGATTTGCCAAATTCAAATGTTATAGAACGTATTAATAGTTTTGTATTCTAATAGAATCAAATTCGACTAGATACTAGGCTAGGCATAAGTAAACAAACAGGGAATAGAAAGCAAAAAATAAATAAGAGGAACAAATGATTCTAGGAGGGATTATTGATCTTCGCGGCCTTCGACACAAGAAAAAGAATTTTCCACTCTCTTTACTTGATGTCGAAATACTAATGATTCTTGATCCTCTTTGTCATCCTATATCTTAGTTTTGAGTTTTACAGGTTTATCATAACATTACGTAGTGGACAAACAAAAAAATAGATTTATTGAACAAATCAAACTTTTTCAATATGAACTAAAAAAAAATACTCCACTTCTTCTTTCTTCTAACTTTGAAAGTATGGATAAATACTATCGAAAAACGAACGTTCTGAATCAATTAATAAAGTTCATTTTTCAAAAATATCATCAGAAATAAAAGGGGAATGGGGTTTTTGAAACATCGAAAAGGGCGTTTTGTCATTTATACGAACTAAAAAAAATATTATGACTATTAAAGCGTAAGAACTCAACGGGGGGGAGGCCCCGTTGAGTTCTTACGCTTTAATGTCTATAACTCAGTTCATCGGATTACTACAGAGATGAACCCAATCCGGAATATGAACCGTAAAAGAAAATACCGATTAAACCGATCACAGGAATACCAGTTACAGTACCTATTAGCCAAAGAGGAATTCTTCCAGTAGTATCGGACATTTACCCCGCTTCCCTCCACATTTCATCAATGGGTCATGCTAGAGACATAAACAGTCATGGATAATTATGAGATGGATGAGATTCTTCCGAATGGGATAAGAGAATTCTTTATTATTTTAATATTTTTTTGTTCCCTTAATTCTTAATTGAAGAAATAATTGGAAAATAAAACAGCAAGTACAAAAATAAGTAATAACCCCCAGTAGAGACTGGTACGATTCAATTCAACATTTTGTTCATTAGGATTTGATTGTGTCGTAGCTCTATAATTCGGATTAGGTTTATCGTTGGATGAATTGCATTGCTGATATTGACCCCAAAAAGAAAACGGTAGGTACAGCTAGTCCGTGAACAGCTAACCATCGCACTGTAAAAATTGGATAGGTTCGATCTATGGTCATCGGGGCCTCCTAAAAGGATCTACTAAATTCATCGAGTTGTTCCAAAGGATCAAAACGGCCAGTTATTAATGGAATTCCTTGTCGACTCTCTGTAAAATATTCGTTTGGGCGAGGGCTTCCAAACACATCATAAGCTAAACCTGTGCTAACAAATAACCAACCTGCAATGAATAGGGAAGGTATAGTAATGCTATGAATGACCCAGTATCGAATACTGGTAATAATATCAGCAAAAGAGCGCTCTCCCGTGCTTCCAGACATGCTGAGCTCCACATATTCTATTCAGTCAAAGGGGATCGATTCTGTAAAAGATCAGATGAGATCAGTAAAATCACTGAAACAAAATCTTTGTGAGATCGTCAATATTGTACCGATGGTGTTGTTAGAGTAGACCGAATCAGTATAGCTATCCTTCTTATGACATAGCAACGCAATTTTAATCAGTATCGAATCAAAGCGCTGGATTTTTTCTTCTTTTCTTGCTGCTTGTCGATGTGAAACATACCCCATTCGATAAAAAAAATTTCTAAAATTTCTGTAGTATAAGGTTTTTTCATTATTGAATTCGGACTTAGAAACTGAGGATCAAGTGAAATGTGGGGGTGGTTTCTACTAATTCATGAAATAGATTATCATATTCTCACAATTCAATTAGATGCAAAATCTAGAAATTACCTGTTTGGAGTTGGAAAAAAGATTATTTTTTGTTGGAATCTCGTTTCATTTTAAGGAATTGCTTAGTCGTCCAGTAACAAGTAAGAGCAGTAGATAGTTTCAATGAAAGAACAAAGAATAAAAGAATTGGAATCAATATTTGTGATGCACACATTCTTGTATTCAATTAGCTCCAAAGGTTCTTTCTTCGCCTAACTACAAAGATGAGGCTTTAGAATATGGAAAGGAAAAATGTAGAACCTAGAAAGGAAAAGATAATTAGGAATTACGAGTCTTAAAATCTAACAAAATAAGGATTTCATTTTTTGAGTGATCATATGATGCCTTTTTCTTTTTATTTGAAATAGTAGTTGAATGAACCCACTACTGATACTGAAATCTAATGAGTTAAAATGAAAGTAAAGGGTGTTATAAGGTCACTATTCGTTCGAAAATAAAAAGTGGATGGGTTCGAGACAATTCAAAAAGAAAAGATCAAAATAGAAATGATTTTCAAATTTTATTCCAGAGTAATTCAAAGGGAATTTCATTTTTGAATAAAGTTACACAGTTCTTATTATTTTATTAGTTCGCTCAAGAATTATTCAATGCATCTGTTGATTCGAATGCACAGGATAAGTAAATGTCACAGATGAGAAATCGATTTCTTTTTCTACTTCTGTTAGTCTATCTTTATTAGTGCCGTCTATCATGATAATGATTGATGAATCCAAAACTTTTAATTGGCCCTTTTTGGTACTCTCATATCTGTCAAAAATGAAAACTTAGGTAAGTGTTTTCTAAACATATGTATAAAAAAAACATATTTCATTTAGCCCCTTTATGTCTACTATAACTAGTTATTTCGGTTTTTTACTAGCGGCTTTAACTATAACCTCAGCTTTATTTATTGGTCTGAGCAAGATACGACTTATTTGAAATTAATTAAATGAACAATTCATAAAAAGAAATCTTTATGCAGTATTCCATGTATTCTATAGTCCCTTACCCCGTGTCAATTATTGGTCATTGAGATTCACGAGCAATTTGGATTACTATTTAGGGATAGATATTACCTTTCGTTTTTCCCTTTCAAACAAATTGAAATGATTGAAGTTTTTTTATTTGGAATCGTGTTGGGTCTAATTCCTATTACTTTGGTTGGATTATTCGTAACTGCATATTTACAATACAGACGTGGTGATCAGTTGGACCTTTGATTAATTAACATCTCTTTTTTTGATTTTGATTGACCTCCTCCTTTAATTCGCAGGAGGTCAAGTTCAGATTGTTGCTCAAGTTAGCGACGTTATTTCAGTATAACAAGAATGGAATCACGCTCTGTAGGATTTGAACCTACGACATTGGATTTTGGAGACCCACGTTCTACCGAACTGAACTAAGAGCGCTTTTTTATTCCATTATTACATAAGACTCTAATGAAAAGAGTTCCTTTTGTAACCCCAATACACCTTGCATGCAATATACTATTATCTATTATATAGCATCATAAAATCAAAATTATTATGTCCAATTTTAATCGATCTCAATTGATCCCTCCTTGCTGCTCAGAGAAAAAGTAATATAAATAGATAGGGATGACAGGATTTGAACCTGTGACATTTTGTACCCAAAACAAACGCGCTACCAAGCTGCGCTACATCCCTTTCAATTGGTCTACAGTGTCATTGTAGAGAATCCCTGTCTTCTTTTCCAGATCGTTATTTCTTCCATTGATATATACAATTTCTCTTTCTATTTCTGCTTTTTGGTCTCATTTCATATAATATACATATGAAACTCACTGTAAAAAAAATGAATAGTTTTCGGGAATGTTCAGGAAGAAAGGGGCAGATTTTTCGGTTTTAAGAGAAAGAAAATCTATCTACCAGATCATTGTACATTTCAATTTGAATTAAGAATTCCGCGTATAAATACAAGCAGTCCTTAATTACATATATATCTGATCATATATGTATTACCCCTATGTATTTCAATAAAAATAAAGAAGGAGGATTTTCAATGCGAGATCTAAAAACTTATCTTTCCACAGCACCGGTACTAAGTACTCTATGGTTTGGATCTTTAGCGGGTCTATTGATAGAGATCAATCGCTTTTTCCCGGATGCGTTGATATTCCCTTTTTTTTCATTTTAGTTATTGACATGGAAAGTAGTGAAGAAGGTTAGAGATACAATTCCTTTCCCCCTCTTTCCTCCCTTATTTTCAAACGAAAAGGGAAATAAGGGAGGAAAGAGAAAGAATAAAAGTGGATTCCACTTTAGCGAAATTCGGATTCAGACTCGAATTAAATTAAGAATATAATAGAAGAAAAGGGAAAATGTAAATGTGGATCTAGACGGAACAACACAGTATCCTATAAGATACTTCAATTCACTATTGTGATACGAATAAAAATAAATAGAGTTAAAAATCTTTGTATTTCTTAATTATTTTATTTAATTTACTATTCTCTATTGAAAATCTTTTATAATTGGATTTCGAGTTAGTAACTTCTATTTTTTTCCTTTATTTGTTTCGGATTGAAAATAGAAGAGTTGAGTGAATCAAGAATTCAAGGGAGGTTCATGGCCAAAGGTGGTAAAGGTGCCCGAGTAACAGTTATTTTGGAATGTACCAGTTGTATCCGAAAAGATGTTAATAAGGAATCAACAGGTGTTTCCAGATATATTACTCAAAAGAATCGACACAATACGCCTAGTCGATTGGAATTGAGAAAATTCTGTCCCTATTGTTTCAAACATACGATTCATGGGGAGGTAAAGAAATAGATTAAACAAGCACTTGTGTATCACGCTATCAAATAACCGGAAAAATGACATCATTATTTTTATCTAATCTATAATGTTCTATATATAATAGAACAAAAAGAAACAAATCCTATTTCTTATAATTTTAATTCATTTTAATCTGCCCGAAATAGGATTTTCGGGATAAGGAATAAACAAACTATGGATAAACCCAAACGACCTTTTCTTAAATCCAAGCGATCTTTTCATAGGCGGTTGCTCCCGATCCGATCGGGAGATCGAATTGATTATAGAAACATGAGTTTAATTAGTCGATTTATTAGTGAACAAGGAAAAATATTATCTAGACGGGTGAATAGATTGACCTTGAAACAACAACGATTAATTACTATTGCTATAAAACAAGCTCGTATTTTATCTCCGTTACCCTTTCTTAATAATGAGAAACAATTTGAAAGAGCTACGTCGACCACTAGAACTATAGGTCTTGGAACCAGAAAAAAATAGAAAACCAAAGCTTTTTTTTATTGAACGTGTTCATTCATTTTGAATACTTTTCACATTTGAATCCTATTTTATCATACTAATCTACTTTCCCGGAGTTCTTTCTCCGGGGAACTCCGTTTAAATCATTCCGGCGTATTTTTTCCACTCTCCTTATTTTATGATCTCATTGAAAATCATATAAAGACAGTTCCTATTTGATATAGCTATTTGCGCCAGCATTTTACGATTAAGAAGCAATTGTCTCTTGTGCAGATCATTTATTAATTTACTATAACTATAGGATACCCCACTCCCGCGAATTACTGCGTTTATCCGAGCGATCCACAAACGTCGAAAGTCTCTTTTTTGTCTATCTCTATCCCGATGGGCCGAAACCAAAGCTCTTATTTTCTGTTGAGTAATAGTTCGAGTAAGCCTTGAATGAGCCCCTCGAAAGCTTGATGCAAATAAACGAATTTTTGTTCTACGTCTCCGAGCTATATATCCTCGTTTAATTCTGGTCATTGACTAAATGAAACTTTGATGAATAACTAATTCATTTCTTTTCTTTCAGTTATTCTTTTCCCCTTACTCTATTAATAACAAAACCTATTTTTCCAATGTATAAAATAAAAATTCCAACAGCTTTTGCTACTATAACCTTCCCTCTCCAACCACGATATTTTCTTTTTTCTAGGCATTTCACCCCCGAATAAGAAATTGTATTGATATTCGGTGTCAAAAATAGATATATAAATGGATATAAATAAATGGCGGGTTCCATCGTTTCTATGGCTACTTCTTAAATTAAACGGTGAGGTCCTCTCTATACACCGGAGCCTCTTCCCTTTCATTTAATCAAGGTTATTGGTAACTTGTACAGTTCGCATTCTTTGGCTCTACCTATGAATTATCCAGTAATAGATCTTTCACAATGAGATCTACTTATACAGTCACGGTATTTAATTGTGGAGGTTAGCTAGGTAGTTGACCCTGTTAGTCCGTCCGTTCTTGCACGCGTGAGAGCATCATCTTTTTTTTTTTTACTTTTAAATAGGATTTCCTCCGCTTAATGGAATAACCATTTGCTACCAATGGGGAACTGCTTCTTAGCTTAAATTGAGGTGATTGGATTTGCACCAGCGGAAAACCATAAATTTCATACACAAACAATAAGGATATGATAGAATTTTTTATTTTTAGATAGTGAATGGAGTTCTTCTATTCTATCCTATTCACCGGTATCGATCGTCGAGACTGTAAAATCCTTTTCTTTTGCCCCAGACTATGTAATGTATGATCTGAACGAGTCGCACATACACCTTAGTACATGTTCCTCGGCGCTGAGGACATCCCCGAAGAGCGGGGGATTTCGTGACATTTCGAATTGGCTGTCTTGTGTTTCTAATAAGTTGTTTAATAGTTGGCATGCTGAATCGTATCGATAATGAGCTGGTTTAGATCGATCCTAACCGTATGATTATGAATTACTTCTAGTTAATAGAATTTTAAACCCAGTAAAAGGATAAAATCTCAAATCATGGGATTTGTATGAAATTCCTGCTATTTTCATTCAGCCGCTACAAGATCAACAATTCCATGAGCTTGGGCTTCTGCTGCTGACATAAACACATCCCTTTCCATGTCTTCGGATACAACCCATAAGGGTTTGCCCGTTCTTTGTACATAAACCTGTGTCAGGGTTTCGCGCAGTTTCAGTAGTTCTTCCGCTTCCAGGATAAATTCTACTGTTTGTGCTTCAAAATAAGAACTGGCAGGTTGATGGATCATTACCCTGATGATATGACATAATAAACAGTTCCTCTGTTTCTCATGATGAGTCAAAAAAATAGATGAAAGAATAACAAGAAAAAAGATAGAATTGAACAACCGTACAGGCATCTTTTGCACATTGCATACGGCTCTACAATGGAATTTACCTTTATTTTTCCTTCCATTGAATAAAGATAAAAATAAGATCTATCAGATCCCAATCGGTAAATTTTCCAATTACCACCCTTACTTTCTTTCTTTTATTTTTCCGAGTTAAAAAAAATACTATGATGGCTCTGTTGCTTTATATATTTATTTCGTCTGTGATTCAGCAATCCCAAAGTTTCTTTTTGATCCAATCAAATAAAATAAGTAAAAAGAAAATCTTCTTGTTTTTTTTCGTGCTCTTTCATAACATAAAGATTGTTAAGAGCCTTCCGTCGTGAAAACAAAAAAGAGTTTGTGACGTTGAAATGGACTTCCGATAGATAAAAACGGAAATATCCCTTACTTTATCTCATACTACTCTCTCGATACATAATCTGATGTTTAAAAAAAATTTCTCATATCGAATTCGAAGTGCCATGCTATTATTACTTAATATTCCTATTTCATATGGCGAAGGCATAGTTTTCTTTTTTTTTCTCAACTAAAATAAAAAACTCATTGGCGCCAAGCGTGAGGGAATGCTAGACGTTTGGTAATCGCTCCTCCGACCAGGAGAAAAGATCCCATTGAGGCGGCTAATCCCATACATATTGTCTGTACATCTGGTCGCACAAATTGCATAGTATCATAAATAGCTACTCCGGGTATTACCCATCCGCCAGGAGAGTTTATAAATAAATAAAAATCTTTGGTATCATTCTCTATACTGAGATATACCATCAGACTAATAAGTTGATTCGAGATCTCATTATCAACCCCCTGACCTAAAAAAAGTAATCTTTCTCGATAAAGTCGGTTGATTAGGATCAAGTTGTATCGCTTAGGAGCCGTACATGCACCTTTTGCTGCATACGGTTCAAAAAAAAATATGAAAAAAATCAATGTGTAGATTCCAGTCCCCTTTCTTTTTTCATAGCGGGTTCTTTCTAATTTTTAACGAAGGCGCTTTTTCTTCCATCTTTCAAGAAAGATGAGTTTTAGCCCCTTTTCTATAATATAAAAAGAGTTCGCTAAACTTATTGAACTAACTTTTCATTGATGTGTCGTTTCACCGATATCCAATCCAAATCACGATGTCATTTTCTTGTTCCTGAATGGGCCTCTTCAATTCTTTCTTTTAGGTTTATGCTCTACTCCGGGTAAATATTTGCCCGATTTCGATTTGCATATATAAGGCAAATGCCCCTAATACCACTTCTTTTTGTTTTGCTACGCCTTTCTTTTTTCAATTCCTTTCATTCATTGTTGTCCGTCAAATATTTAACGTATTATTATTCGATTGATTAATAAATTGGAAATGACTCCTATTTATAAATAGGAATCCTTTATGATATAAATAGTAATAATAGGTATATTTCCAATTGGATTTTTCTAAACGGAGCCTGGATACTTCATTTTATTGGTCCAACCAAGCCAACCATAAATTTTTGAAATTCGTATTGATAATATTAATTTGAATACTCCCCAAAAATAGATCTAATTGTACTTCACGCTCCAAATTTTCGATGATACAATCAATCGTTTTGGGGTGAAACAGAGGATATCTCGATCGGGGGAGAGAACGGGGAAATCCCATATGACCCAAGATATCTGACAAGCCGCACTATATGTCAACCCAAGTCGAATATTCCTCTCCAGGAATTCGAAAAGGGACTCTTGGAACACCAATAGGCATTAAATGCAAAAAAAGAATTAAGTACTCTATTTCACTTTGATGTGGAAACGTAACAATGGGTTTATTGTCTTCATAATATTGGCCCTTTTGGTATTTTATCCGTCGATTCGAAAAATTCCGAAAGAGAAACGAAGGCAAAATGAATCCGAATAAAGTCAAATTATTACGAATAGGCCCTTCTAATGATGAACAAGTTTGGACGTATTCGCGCATAGACAGTGGTATTAACCCCCCCATTGCATATTGGTACTTATCGGGTATAAAATAAATCTGCTTCTCTTTGTTCCTACGAACAGAATTGTTTCATTGTTACTAACAGGATACGAACAGAATAGAACAAAATGAACCCCTGTTCCGAGATAATCGACTGAGAGGGCGAGGTCCATAGTATGGTCTTTTCCAATGCAATAAAGTTACATAGTGTCTATTTTTCTTTGATAAAGAGGTATTTCCATGGGTTTGCCTTGGTATCGTGTTCATACCGTCGTATTGAATGATCCCGGTCGGCTACTTTCTGTCCATATAATGCATACAGCTCTGGTTTCTGGTTGGGCCGGTTCGATGGCTCTCTATGAATTAGCCGTTTTTGATCCCTCCGATCCCGTTCTTGATCCAATGTGGAGACAAGGTATGTTTGTTATACCTTTCATGACTCGTTTAGGAATAACCAATTCATGGGGTGGTTGGAGTATCACAGGGGGGACTATAACGAATCCGGGTATTTGGAGTTATGAAGGCGTGGCCGGAGCACATATTGTATTTTCGGGTTTGTGCTTCTTGGCAGCTATCTGGCATTGGGTATATTGGGATCTCGAAATATTTTGTGATGAACGTACAGGAAAACCCTCTTTGGATTTGCCCAAGATCTTTGGAATTCATTTATTTCTCTCAGGAGTGGCTTGCTTTAGTTTTGGCGCATTTCATGTAACCGGCTTGTATGGTCCTGGAATATGGGTTTCCGATCCTTATGGACTAACGGGAAAGGTACAACCTATAAATCCGTCATGGGGTGTGGAGGGTTTTGATCCTTTTGTTCCCGGAGGAATAGCCTCGCACCATATTGCAGCAGGGACATTGGGCATATTAGCGGGCCTATTTCATCTTAGTGTCCGTCCGCCCCAACGTCTATACAAGGGATTACGTATGGGCAATATTGAAACTGTCCTGTCCAGTAGCATTGCTGCTGTCTTTTTTGCAGCTTTTGTTGTTGCTGGAACTATGTGGTATGGTTCAGCAACTACTCCGATCGAATTGTTTGGCCCCACTCGTTATCAATGGGATCAGGGATATTTTCAGCAAGAAATATATCGAAGAGTTGGTGCTGGGCTAGCCGAAAATCAAAGTTTATCAGAAGCTTGGTCTAAAATTCCCGAAAAATTAGCCTTTTATGATTATATCGGTAATAATCCGGCAAAAGGGGGATTATTCAGAGCGGGTTCAATGGACAACGGGGACGGAATAGCTGTTGGATGGTTAGGACACCCTATCTTTAGAGATAAAGAAGGGCGTGAACTTTTTGTACGCCGTATGCCTACTTTTTTTGAAACATTTCCGGTCGTTTTGGTAGACGGAGACGGAATTGTTAGAGCCGATGTTCCTTTTAGAAGGGCAGAATCGAAGTATAGTGTCGAACAGGTAGGTGTAACTGTTGAATTCTATGGTGGCGAACTCAATGGAGTCAGTTATAGTGATCCCGCTACTGTGAAAAAATATGCTAGACGCGCTCAATTGGGTGAAATTTTTGAATTAGATCGTGCTACTTTGAAATCCGATGGCGTTTTTCGTAGCAGCCCAAGGGGTTGGTTCACTTTTGGCCATGCTTCGTTTGCTCTGCTGTTCTTCTTCGGACACATTTGGCATGGTGCTAGAACTTTGTTCAGAGATGTTTTTGCCGGTATTGACCCAGATTTGGATGCTCAAGTGGAATTTGGAACATTCCAAAAACTTGGAGATCCGACTACAAGAAGACAAGTAGTCTGATACAACATTACTCGGGTATCTTTCGCTTCTATTTTTTTGGGGGAGAGGGGTTGACATAGGTAGGGTAACAGAGAACTCTTGATTTGAATCACTGCCTTTCTTTTCTTTGATTCTTGTTCTTTCCTTATCCGAAAGATGATCCCCAATAAACAGGTATGGAAGCTATAATTTTAAACTAGGATCGAATCTATGGAAGCATTGGTTTATACATTCCTTTTAGTCTCTACTTTAGGAATAATCTTTTTCGCTATCTTTTTTCGAGAACCGCCTAAAGTTCCAACTAAATTAAAAAGATGAAATGATTTTTCATTATTTCAATTGACGTAATGAGCCTCCCAATATTGGGAGGCTCATTACGTCAACTAGTCCCCGTGCTCTTCGAATGGATCTCTTAGTTGTTGAGAGGGCTGCCCAAAAGCGGTATATAAAGCGTACCCAGTAAAACTTACAAGTAAACCAGATATAGAGATGGCGACTAGGGTTGCTATTTCCATTGTTATATAATTTCAAGACCGCAATGGATCTATGATAAAATCATTTATTTACAACGGAATGCTATACAAAGTCAACAGATCTCAATGAATACACTAGGATTTATGGCTACACAAACCGTTGAGGGTAGTTCTAGATCTGGTCCAAGACGAACTATCGTAGGAGATTTATTAAAACCATTGAATTCAGAATATGGTAAAGTAGCTCCTGGATGGGGAACTACCCCTTTGATGGGTGTCGCAATGGCTCTATTTGCGATATTTCTATCTATTATTTTGGAAATTTATAATTCTTCCGTTTTGCTGGATGGAATTTCAATGAATTAGATCACAAGAGCTCCAAAGTCTTAGTTTTCAATACTAAAGTAAATCATTTAGGTCTTTAATTTCTAGTCCATTATTCTATTTTGGTAGTTCGACCGCGGAATTTCTTTGTTTCTGTATTTCCGGAATATGAGTGTGTGACTTGTTATAATTGATTCTATTGATAATACAGAGAATGGATCTGTCATCTTGATATAAATAGTTCTACCTCGTCGGATATTTATTCTAGTATCTGAAACACGGAATAGAATATTTAATATATGAACTAGATCCAGAAATATTTGAACTATGATTCATACTTACTATTCATACCTTACAGCCGGACTCCAAAAAACTTTCAAAAAGTTGGAAATTTAAAATGGAAAGATTTGTCATTTGGTCAAAACAAAATAAGCATAAATAAAAGTTTGAAAGAAGATCATTTTTTTTTTAATCATTCTATATCTATTCATTAAATAAGTGATGAGCCAACGGTTCTTACTCAGAGAATCCTCGGTTGGTCTTAGCTTGGGCTTGGATATTTTATTGAATCATCGTGGTTCTAGTATGAATCTGAGGTTTCAATCGATTCATAGGGTCTTAACAAGAGAATTCCTATCAATAATAAAGAAAATAAAAGTAAAACCGCATTACATACAAATAAAAATAACAAATCAAAGAAAAAGAAATAGGTAAATAGAAGATTCAAGAGGCCTGTAACGATCAACATAAAGACAAGTGAGCCGACTTGATTTTTTGGCATTCTAATTATAACCACAAAGACGAGCTTTCTGATTTTTACTCTTTCGTATCTTTCTTTAGATAAGATTGAATCAGAAGATTAAGAAGTTTCCAATTTTCTATTCCATACCCTTTTCACCCAGTATTTGGGTGTTTTTGTTTGAGCTGTACGAGATGAAATTCTCATATACGGTTCTCGGAGGGGGAGTCTCCTCGGTTTACCTATCTCAATAAAGTTTACGATTGGTTCGAAGAACGTCTCGAAATTCAGGCGATTGCAGATGATATAACTAGTAAATACGTTCCTCCTCATGTCAACA
>OHAG01000570.1_pt1 | contig 29278 bp, 22 predicted proteins | sample 1577081 | NCBI WGS metagenome assembly OHAG01 (sample SAMEA3541513, study PRJEB24748) | human gut metagenome | biome: human gut; feature: human-associated habitat; material: faeces | place: China | collected 2012
CGGCTGCCCCGGCAGTCATCAGGCTGTCGAAGAGGGCTCGGCGGGCCCGTTCCGGTTTCCCGGCACCCCGGTTCTGGGCCACGAAGGCGGATAGGGACTGCATATAGGCGGAAGGCACCAGCATGATGAAAGCGCAGACTTTTTCCGCAATGCCCACCCCGGCAGAGGACACCACCCCGAAGGTATTGGCCACGCCCTGGATGACCATAAAGGAGGTCCCTACAAACAGTTCCTGGAGAGCCACCGGCAGCCCCAGCCGCAGCTCATGGGAAATCATGGTCCAGGGAAGATGGAAAAATTCCCGGTGGATGGGAAAAGGCAGGGTCTTCCGCCGGAGCAGGAGAACGGCCGTCAGTACGCTGATCCCTTGGGAAGCTACGGTGGCCAGGGCTGCGCCGGCGGCTCCCAGGTGGAATACGGCTACCAGCAGCAGGTCACCGGCAATGTTCATGATGCAGGCGATCAGTACCGCCAGAAGGGGGGTACGGGCGTCTCCCAGCCCCCGGAATATGGCACCCAGCAGGTTGTAACCTACAATGAACAGCCCGCCGGCCCCACAGATTTGGATATAGTGGACGGTGGGCAGGAAGGCCTTTTCCGGAGCCTGGAACCATCGAGCCAGGGTGGGAGCACCGGCAATCAGCCCCACGGTCAGCAAAAGGCCCAGGAAGAAAAACAGCAGGATGCCGTTGCAGATGGCCTGCCCGGCCTGTTCCGGCTTCCGTCGGCCGATGGCTTCTCCCACCAGGATGGTCACTCCCATGGAGAGCCCGGTGATGATCATGGTCAGGGTATTCAATAGGGAACTGCCGGTGACTACTCCGGAAACATCCCCCGTACCGGCAAACTGGCCTACTACCAATAGGTCGACGCCTCCGTACAGAGCCTGGAGGAAAAGGGCTCCGAAGACCGTTACGGAAAAGCGGAGCAGGGTGGGAAGGATCCTGCCCTCGGTAAATGAATTGGTTCGTTCCATCAGACACAAAGCCGTCCTTTCTGCAAAAAAAGTGATGAAAGAAGGCCTGCCGGGAGGGTGAAATGAAGGGGAGAGGGATAAAACAAAAAAGCTGGATAAGACGAACCGATGTTTCAATCGGTTGCCTTATCCAGCTTATCATTTCCAGCGAATGATTTGCCCTCCGAGCAAGCACCGCTATTATAGCAGATTCAAAGAAAGAGGGCAAGGTTATCCTTTTATCTTTTCCTGCGTCCACTGGTCCACGGCTTTTTTCAGGGCTTTCAGCCAGGGTGAGAATTGGACGGCTTTTTCCGGGTAGGTGAACTGGAGGTCGTATTCCAGGGGCAGCCAGGTGTCCCTGCCCGACTCGTTGTGGCTGATCACCGCCTCCAGCTTGTCCAGGGCCTTGTACAGCTTGGCTTCCCGGGTTTCCTGGGCTTCCATTTCTGCCAGCAGGGCCTGCCATTCCTGTCGGTTCTCTTCCGGAAAGGTGGCCAGCCACTTGTCCCAGCAGTCCTGTTCCGCCGCCCGGTCCCGGTCTCCTTTGGCAAAAGCAGGGATATCTCCGGTAAAGGCTTCTCCCAGATCGTGGATCAGGCACATCCGGATCACCCGGTCCAGGTCCAGCTCCCGGAATTCCGGTTCCTGGGACAGCAGGAGGGCCATCAGGGCCATCCGCCAAGAATGGTCCGCCACGCTTTCCTGGCGGCCGGGCGCCGTCCAGCAGTGGCGGGCAGCCAGCCGTTTTCAGCCGGCCGGCCCGGGTCAGGATCGTAAGAAAAGTTTCAGGGGACATAGGAGAACCATCCTTTCGTGGTGCAAAGATGGAACCATTATAGAGCGGAACGGGCAGCAGGGTCAAATGGGAAAGGGGCCGCCCGGAGGGCAAAAAACTTCTATGAACTGTTTTATAGTAAGTTTGAATTGGAAGTTTGGGAAAAAATATGATAATATAGTCATGACTAGTATAGTTACGACTATGCTAATTACGACTATATTATTTACAGGAGGGAATCACTATGTTCATCGGCAGAAAACAGGAACTGGCAGCTCTGGAAAAACGCTATGGTTCTGGACGTTTTGAATTCCCTGTAATTTACGGAAGGCGGCGGGTGGGGAAGACCCGGTTGATCCGGGAATTTATCCAGGATAAGCCGGCGGTTTATTTCATGGCTACAGAACAGAGCAAAAAAGAGCAGCTGGCCAACCTGACGGCAGCTGTACGGGAGCAGATCCCGGATCTTCAGACCCGGCTGCTGGATTCTTTTTCCAGTTTTGAAGATCTGTTTGCTTATCTGACCGAAGTGGGACGGCACAAGCGTTTGGTATTTGTCATTGATGAATATCCCTATCTGGCCAAAGCGGCTCCGGAAATTTCCTCCATCCTGCAGAAGGTCATTGATCAGGAGTGGAAGGATACGGAACTGTACCTGATCCTGTGTGGATCGTCTATGAGTTTCATGGAACGGCAGGTGCTCAGTTACCAGAGCCCTCTTTACGGACGGAGGACGGCCCAGCTGAAACTCCATGCTCTTCCCTATTACGAAGCCGTCCGGTTTTTCCCAGGATGGACAGAAGAGGAAAAAATGATGGCTTATGGAATCTGTGATGGGATTCCCCAGTATCTCCTGTATCTGTCCCATTATGAAAATCTGGAAGAAGCGGTGTGTGAGGAACTGCTTTCTCCCAGCGGGCATCTCCAGGAGGAACCGGAAAACCTGATGCTCCAGGAACTGCGGGAACCGGCCGTGTACAACAGCATCCTTACGGCTGTCGCCCATGGTGCCAACCGGCTCCATGAAATCGCTTCCGCAGTGGGCAAGGATAGCAGCGGTCTGGCTTTTTACCTGAAGAACCTCCAGGATCTGGAGCTGGTCCGTAAAATACAGCCGGTAGAGAATACCTCATCCCGGAAAAGTCTTTATCAGCTGGCAGACAATCTGTACCGTTTCTGGTTCCGCTTCATTCCTGGCTGCAGTTCTCTGATAGCCCTGGGAATGGGAAAGCAGGCCTGGGAGCAGAAAATCCGGCCGCAGTTTCCAGCCTATTTTGGTCATGTATTTGAAGAAATCGCTCTCCAGTATATCCAGTACCAGGTAAAGCAGGGCAGCGGATACCCGCTGTATCTCCAGTACGGGAGCTGGTGGGGAACAGATCCGCGGAAACGGAGAGAAGAGGAAATCGATCTGGTCTGTACCGATGAAGAGAATATCCTTTGCGGAGAATGCAAATGGAAACAGGAGCCTATGGATTTGCCGGTGCTGCGGCTGCTCCAGGAGCGGAGTGAACTGATCCGGAAGGGGCGGAAAATCCAGTACGCCTTGTTTTCCCGTGCCGGTTTTACCCCAAGGTTGGAAACCGAGGCCAGGAAGGAGAATGTGCTGCTGCTGACACCCAGGGAATTGCTGGTTTGAATAAAAAGGGGGTGCTGCACGTGTTCTGTGCAGCACCCCCTTTTCTCAGGGTACCAGGGTCGGTGCGGCGTAGACCCTGGCCAGGAGTTCCTGGTTCAGGGCGTAGAGCCCTTTGGGATCGCTGCCGAACAGTTCGAATTTCTTGATCAGGTCGCTGACATTCTTTTCTTCTTCTCCCTGTTCCTTCACGAACCAGTCGAAGAACTGCATGGTCCGGTAGTCCTTGGCTTTGTCGGCCGCTGCATAGATCTTGTTGATGCAGCCGGTGATGAATTGTTCATGCTTCAAGGCAGCCTTCAGGGCATCATCCAGTTTCTTGTAGGTCATGTCCGGCTTGTCGATGGTACCGAAGACCACGGCCGCATCATTGTTCTGCAGATAGGTGCGCATGAGCATGGCATGGTCCCGTTCCTCCTGGGCCTGGATATCGAACCAGTGGGCGAAGCCGTCCAGGCCTTTTTCCTGGTAATAGTTGGCGAAATCCAGATACAGATAGGCGGAATAGAATTCCTTGGTGACCTGTTCGTTGATCAGGTCTCTGACTTTGGCATCCAGCATAGATAAAACCTCCCTTTCCATCGCTTTCATTATAACAGGTTTGCCGGCTGCCGGCGAAAAAACTTGACACCCTTCAGTCGGTTGGGTATGCTAACTCTGTATCAACAAAGGAGGCAATCCCATGCATTTTGAATTTTGTCCCACCTGCGGCAGCCGGCTGCATCCCAAACCGGCCGGGGATGAAGGACTGGTCCCTTTCTGCCCGGTCTGCCAGCGGTATTGGTTCGATTTTTTCTACAGCTGCATCATTGTCCTGCTCTGCAATGAATACAATGAAGTGGTCTTGTGCAAGCAGCCCCATCTCTCCCCAAAATACGAAAGCATCACTTCCGGGTTCATCATGCCGGGAGAAACCGCGGAAGAAACCGCCCATCGGGAGGTCCGGGAAGAATTGGGCCTGACCCTGGAAAAGCTGATCCCGGAAGGCACCTATTGGTTCAGCAAGGGGCAGATGCTCATGCACGGCTATCTGGGCTTTGTCCGGAAACAGCCCTTTGTCCTGTCCCAGGAAGTCACGTCCGCCCATTGGGTCCCCATCCTCCAGCTGCCGGAAACTGCCTATCCGGAAACCCCGGAAAACGTGATCTATCCCTTGTGGCGGAAGCTGCTGGCCTTGAAAGGACTGGAGGAGAAAGCATAGCTTTCCAATTTTTGTTAGACGTTCCCTGCTTTATCGTGCTATAATATAATGTCCTAATACGGTTCAACGGAGGAATGATAAGGAGGGGAACCATGAATCCATTAGATCCCATTGGCGTCATTGATTCCGGTGTGGGCGGGTTGACCGTCCTGAAATGGCTCCAGCAGAAAATGCCCCATGAACGGTTCATTTTCATTGGAGACACGGCCCGGACGCCCTATGGCAACCGGTCACGGGAAGAAATCGAAGCATTTGTCAGTGAAATGACGGCCTGGCTGCACCGCCGGCAGATCAAACAGCTGGTGGTGGCCTGCAATACCATTACGGTGCTGGGGACGGACGTAATCAAAAACGGTTACGATTTTTCCGTCATCGGTATGAAAAAAGGCGCCCATATGGTGGAAGGCGTGACGAAAAACAACAAAGTCGGCTTCTTGGCCACCGATTTTACGGTAGCTTCCGGAGCCCATAAACGGGAAATCCAGGAAATCGATCCGGAGATCCAGGTATTCGGCCAGGGCTGTCCCAAGTTCGTCCCGCTCATCGAAGGAGAGAAGTTCGGTAGTCCGGAACTGGCTGCCGCCATCAAAGAATATACGGATAAGCTGAAGGCCCAGGGAGTGGATACGGTGATGCTGTCCTGTACCCATTATCCCTTTGTGGAAAAAGAGATCCGGGAAGCCTTTGGACCGGATGTGACCATCTTAGATCCGGCGGAACGGACGGTCCAGGCAGCCATCGATGATCTGAAACAGCGCAGGCTAGCACGGGAAACAGGCCTGGGGCGGGCAGAAGTGTGCTTTACCGCCGATTTGGAACGGGGCAAACGCCTGGCGGCCCGGATGCTGGATATGAACCTGTGCGATTTCCGGCTGATCCAGCTGTAAAGAAGAGGGTGTGAAAAAGCACACCCCCGGTCATGGGTCGCGACTCGTGACCCAAGTCCCCTTTCCCCCTTGAACAATCCCTGTGGATATGATATAATTTTCCTGTTCAATGCTACTGTAGCTCAGCTGGTAGAGCATCTCATTCGTAATGAGAGGGTCGTAGGTTCGAATCCTATCAGTAGCTCCATTATGTCAGATAGTCCCGTCACTTTGGTGGCGGGCTTTTTGCGTTTGACATCTTTTCCTCTTTTGGTCATAATAAAAATTAATGAAATCCGGAGGTGATCCTGTCATGGCTTATGCCCTTGTTACCTTGTTCCTATTCTGTTTTTCCCTGCTGCCCTCCGCCTATCTCCGCTACTATCCTTTCCGGTCCATTGTTCCGTCCCCTACCCGCCATGTGCTCCTTTGCGGCCATCTCTACATTTTCCTTTTTGAATTCGTCCTATTGGGAGCCTTGTTCAGCCGGGGCTTCCTGAAGATGGAAAGCGGCATGTTCCAGTTCCTGTACTTTTTCTGCTACCTGCCTCACCTGCTCCTGCTGGTGCTGACCGTCCGGCCTTTCTGGTTCCGGCATCTATTCGTACTGGGGCTCCAGGCCATCTATATGATCTTCATCCATACCCTGGCCCTGGAAGTTTACAAGCTGTTCCTGCCGGATGCCTGGCATATGAACCGGAGCCTGCCTTATTTCTGCATTTATCTTTTCCTGTTTTTCCTGGGGATGCCCCTGGCCTTGCAGATCATGGGACGGCTCTTCACCCCGGAACAGCTGACTTCTCCTCGGTCTGCCTTCTGGCCTTATCTGGGGCCGGTGCCCCTGCTGCTGTGTTACTACCATGCCAACCAGGGGTATTTCATCCTGAACCCCCAGGAGCTGTTCCAGCCGGCCATCCAGATCTATACCCTGATCACTCTGGGGATGCTGGTGCTGGTGGCCCTGTTCCTGGTCCTTTCCATCCGGGGCGGCCTCCAGCAGGTACAGAAAATGTTCCGGTTGAAGGAACAGAATCTCCAGCTCCAGGAACAGCTCAATGACATCAACAGTTACGCCGTTTCCCTGCGGAAAGAACAGCAGGAACTGGCCATTATCCGCCATGACAGCCGGCATCAGCTGCGGATGCTGGCGGAACTGGCGGAAAACGGGGAATTTGAAGAAGCGGAAAAACACCTGCTGGAGCTGCGGAAAGAGGTGGCGGATAAGTGACTCCCATCCTGGAAACCACGGCCGTTGCCCTGGTCTATATCCTGCTGCTCCAGCCCTTCTATCTGCTGGAGATCCTGCCCTTCTGGGGATTTTTGGAAGAAGAAAAGAAAAAGCCTTTCTGCCGGGCCTGGGTGGCCCTGACAGTGGCGGAAACGGCCCTGACGGTGGGGTTGGTCCGGTCCGGACTGTTCCCTTCAGAACCGGCTGCCTACTGGGCCATAGGGTATATTGTGTGGCTCCCCCAGTTCCTGCTGAGCTTTTTGGCCACCCGGAAGTACTGGGTGGGCCATCTGTTCATCCTTTCCTTCCGGATTCTGTTATCCAGCTGTTTTTACACCTTTCTTCGGCACTTTTTCCTGTATTTCTGGCCGGAAAGTGAATTTGTTTCCATGTATTTCTGGCAGATCCTGTTCTACGGGGGAGAATGCCTGATCGCCTTTCCCATCCTTCTCCGGTTCTTCACCCGCACCTTCAGCCATTTCCAGGAAGCGGCCACCCGCCGGTTCTGGCGGAGCACCACCATCATTCCCATGCTGCTGGCGGTGGATACTCTGTATGTAAGTGTGTATGATTCCCAGGAACGGTATTTCGATCTGCTGGGTGCCCGGATCCTGCTGCTGATCGTGGTGGTACTGATGATGGCCGCCATCCGCCGGGGGCAGCAGGAAGTGTATGATGAAATCCGCGCTTACGAAGAGAAACACCAACTCCAGCAGCAGGTGGTGTCTGCGGCCAACTATGTGAAAATGTCAAAAGAATCCCGGCAGCGGCTGGAAGCCATCTACCGGGAAAAACAGGACCATCTTGACCAGCTGCTGGATCTGGTCCGGCAGAAGGACCGGGTGGGGGTGCTCACCTATATCGAAGAACTGGGAGAAGAATTCAACAGCACCAAACTGCCCCAGTACTGCCGGAATCCCCTGATCAATGCGGCCCTTACGGTGTATCTGTCCCGGGCCCGGGAGGAGGGGATCCCCACTACTATTTCCGTGGACCTGCCCCAGGACCTTACCTGCAGCGGGGATCTGTCCATCGTTCTTTCTAATTTGGTGGAAAACGCCCTGATCGCCAGTGGGAGGCAGCCGGAAGACCGGCGGAACATCACCGTGTTGGCCCGGCAGCAAGGGGATATGCTGAACATCCTGGTCAAGAACCTGTTCGATGCTCCGGTGCTCCTGGACGAAGAGGGACTGCCGGTAACCAAGGTGAAAGGCCATGGCATCGGCATGAAATCCCTGGCCCGGTTCCGGGACAAATACGGAGCCAGCGTCCTCTGCCAGCAGAAAGACGGCTGGTTCCTGACCTATCTCCAGGTGGATATGGGGGCGAAGGGAGTAGGGGATTAGGGGCGTAGCACGTTGTGTGCAACGCCCCTGTCACTGGTCTCTTGTCACTAGTCACTGGAAGAAGGAAGGCAGCCGGGCTGCGGCTGCCTTTCATTGTATGAGACTTGTTATTCAGAAAAACTCAGAACAAGCAGCAGATTAAAAGAAAAGCACAGTTCTGTTTAATTTGAAAGAACCCGTCAGCCACGGGTTCTTTCCATTGGCCAGAGACCAGTGACCGTTGACCAGTGACCAAAAGGGACTGTTGCGCATGCAACAGCCCTTTTTTTTACTTCGTCCCAAACATATACTGGAAATACTGCTCCTGGAACTCTCGGTATTTCCGTTTCCCCAGGGGGATCTGATGGCCCTGGATCTCTACGTAATCGGTTTTGATCAGGTGGATGGCGCCCAGGTTTACCAGATAGCCTTTGTTGGGGGATACGAACTGGCCCGGGGCGATCTTGTCCAGGTCCGCCTTCATGTCCTGGCCGGATTTCCGGGTCTCCAGGGTACTGCCGTCGGCCAGGTACACCTCCAGCACATGGCCGTGGCTTTCCAGGAACAGGATCTGGGCGATTTCCTCCACCCGGACGCCTCCGCCCACCAGCCGGAAGATCACCTTGGCGCTGTTCCGCTGGCGGATGTAAGCAATGGCCCGGTCCATGGCCTTGGCGAACTGGGCCTGGGTAAAGGGCTTCAGGAGATAATCCGTGGCTTTTACCTCAAAGGCTTCCACGGCAAATTCGTCGCTGGTGGTGAGAAAAATGATCTCCGCCCGGCTGTGGTGGTCCCGGAGCTCCCGGGCTACATCGGTGCCCAAAATCCCGGGCATACACACATCCAGCAGCACAATATCGAACAGGGCCCCCTTGTCCACGGCTTCTACAAAGGCAAAAGCACTTTCAAAGGTCTGGTAGCTTACATGTTCCTGGCGGTTCTGGAAGTATTTCTCTGAAGCTTCCCGGATCTTTTGGATCTGGTCCTGCTGATCATCACAAATGGCAATATGCAGCATGCTGTCCACTTCCTTTCCATGGGTCTGTATCGATTTATTCACCTCTATTATACCCAGTCCAGACAGCCTTGGAAAATCGCCGCCCTGAAAGGGCGGTTTTTTTGCATGAAAAAGGAACTGGGAATGTCTTTGAACAAAGAACAAAAAGAAAGAAAACTTAGAAAAATATTTTCAGGACAAAAAATGACCCTTTCGTGATTTTTGAGAAAAAAATTTCGGAATCCATGCTATGCTTTAGCAGGACAAAGGAAAAGGAGTTCCGGACGCGGGACTTCCTTTCCAAAGCAATACACTGGATTCCCGCATAAAGTTCCAAATAACCCAAATGAGAACGATTCAAGAAAACTGAAGAGTGAAGTAAATCGTATTGTATATACGGACGAACGTTCTTATAAAAAAGTATACTCCAGAAATTCAAAAGAGTATACCAAGGGATAATTGGAATTTTTAGGGATTTTGGTAAACGAAAAGTGTCGGGGAGACCAAAAGCGCGCATGGGAAACCCACCAGGGAATGCATGAAAATGAAAAAACAGGAAAGCTCAAGAAAAGGGGTGTGGCTTTATGAACAGGATTTATAAAGTAATCTGGAACAAAACACGGGGCATGTACATGGTGGTTTCCGAACTGGCCAAAGGCCAGTCCAAAGACGGACGCCGTGCCGTGGGACGGAAGAAAGTGGCACAGACCGCTGCGGCTCTGGCCGTATTTTTCAGCATTGTCTCTATGGGAGGGACGTCTTTTGCAGCTGATCCTGTTACGATCGGCACTGTTGAGGTGAAAGATACCAGTGGTAACGAACAAAAGGTGCTGACGGTAACACAAGGAGATGCATCGACCATCGGGACTACGCTGAGTCAGGTAAGTACCAATCAGAATGACATTGCGACCTTGCAGACGCAGGTGAGTACCAATACGAATGACATTGCCACCAACAAGTCTAATATCGAGACCAACCAGAATAACATTGCGACCTTGCAGACGAGGACACAGAATATTGTTTATAATAACGGTACTACAACCATTGAAAAAAATTTAAGTGTCCAGAATGGGTTGACAGTTGGTAATACTGTTCAAGCAAGTGGATTTGTGACAACCCCTGTTCAAGTTACCAACGGCACTGGAGTTGTTCAATCAGTCAATCAGCTGACCATTTCAGGAAGCACCATTCAGGGCGGTACAGCTACTAAAAATGTGGAAGTCAATTCCAAAAATAATGTATCTTTAACGGCAGGGACGAGACAAACCAATAGTGCGACCGTATCCGGCGGCAACGTCATCAACCAGGCCAGCTATACTATCCTGAACAACGCTGGCACGGGAATCCAGAACAATGTATCTGGAGACAATGGCTATATTTCCAACAGCGCAGCCCAGATTAAATCTGTAGCTTCTAAGACCATCACTGAGCAGATCACCGGTACGGACAGTGAAGGCAATCAGGCTGTCGTCAATGAAGTGCAGAGTGATGCCAATGGGACGACCTTCACCAACAGCGGATCCTCTACCACCATTAAAGGCAATGCCATTTCCACGGGCAGCATCGACGCTACGGGCAATATCAGCGCCGCTTCTGTCGATGTAAGCGATAAACTCACTGCCGGCTCTGCCAGTGTGACCAATTCTATCAGCGTAGGCCACAACGCCAATGTAGGCGGTGCCGTCAATGCGGGCAGCCTGAACAGCCGTGGCAACCTGAACGTGGATGGCAATGCTCTGGTTAAAGGTACCCTGACTTCCCAGTCTACCATCAACGGTAACGAAATCGTTTCCCAGACCAATATTACCGCTAAAAATAAAGTCGTCGGCATGCAGGGCGTCGTGGATAATACCCTTACCAGCGGGAATTATGTAACGGCCGGCAATACGGTAGGTGAAAATATCGTTGCGCTGGATACGCAGGTCAAAGCCAATGCGGATCAGTTTACAACGGATAAGACCAGCACGGCTCTTCACATTTCCAGTAGTGGCGATTTAATTGTAGGTACTAAAGAAAATCAGACAGTCAAAAATATGGAAATCCGTGGGCAATTGACTTCCGGTTCGATTTCTACTGGTGATATTACCTCTAGTGGTGATGTATCGGTAGCAGGGAAAGTAGAAGCGGAAGCTGTTTACGATGATACAACGAAGACCGGAAACTACGTAGTCCAAACCAATAGTGTGGGGGCTAACCTTTCCGCTCTCGATACCCAGGTTAAATCCAATGCCGATGCCATTGAAGAAGAAGCCCGTAAGCGCAAATATTCGGTTACCAATCTGGAAAATGCGGATAAACAGCTGCAGACCAATATTGATAATGAAGCTGCTCCCCGTGAAGCCGCCGATAAGGCTCTCGACTCCCGGACTACGGCTCTGGAAGATAAGACCGAAGCCATCACCTATGACAAGGATTCCAAGACGGTCATGGTGGACGGCAAGCTCACCGCTACCGAAGGTATCACCGATGGTACGACGCAGGATGGCCAGTATGTGAAGGCTGATAACTATGTGGGTCAGAACCTGAACGCTCTGGACCAGGGCCTGCAGGCAGAAACAGCAGCCCGTCAGGCAGCCGATACGACCCTGCAGACCAATATCGACAACGAAGCCGCAGAACGGAAAGCAGCCGATACGGTACTGGATGATAAGATTACGGCAGAAACTTCGGCCCGTGTGGCAGCAGATACGAAACTGGTGGAAGCCGTCAATAGCGGACTGAGCCTGAGCGATGACAATGTTCTGCAAAAGAACACCACTACCATTGACGCCCAGGGCAACGTGACCACCTCCAAGACCGATGCCAATGAAATGATCCTGAACAAGGGCAAGGACAACCAGATCACCCTGAACGAAAATGGCATCAAGGTTGGCACCAACAGCAGTGTGATGGATGCGAACGGCGTCTATACCGGCGGCGATACCTATGATGCAGCCAAGGCAGCTATGAGCGCTGACGGCAAGATCAAAGGGGCCAACGGGGCTTTCACCGTAGATGAAAATGGAAATGTCACTTCCAAGGCAACCATCACCGGCGAAACAGTAACCGACGGTAAGGGTGCTTCCATGAGCAACGGAACGGTAACGGGCAAGACCCTGACCGATGGGATTGCTACCATCACCAATGGCAACATCACCACCAGCGGTACCATTACCGGCGGCACCGTAACTTCCACGGGCAACATCTCTGCAGTGGGTGATATCCACGCAGGTGGCGCCATTACGGGAGCCAGCGCTTCCATCCAGGGAGCTCTGACGGCAGGCAGTGCCACCATTACCGGTGACCTGACCGCCGGCGGCGCTATCCAGGGTAAGAGCATCTCCGATGGCACGGCAACCATGCAGAATGGCAACCTCACCGGTGTGAAGAACCTGAGCGCTGAAACCATCACCACCAGCGGTGATGCCACCATCGGCGGCGACCTGACGGTCAACGGCAAGCTGAATGTGGATGAAATCGACCTGACCAAGAACGGCATTGTAGGGGACAACAACGTAACGGCCAGCACGAAAGTGGCAGCTGGTGAAATCACCTCCTACAAGAAAGCCACCAGCACCAAAGATGGCAGCGAAAAAGAAAGCGCCATCGACTACGATGAAAATGGGACTTCCACCTGGGCGAAATCTACCGACGCAGATGGCAACTGGAAGAAGAGCACCCTGACTGTGGAAGGCAGTGATGTGACTTCCAAGGTTGTGGATTCTGACAAGAACAGCAATGAGTCCAAACAGACTTCCACAGAATCCAGCGACGTGGTGAAGGATGCCGATGGCAATACTTCCACCTTCAGCCAGAGAGTCAAAGACATCCTCCAGGAAATCAAAAACGCATCCGGCGATACGCTGACCAAGGTCGAACAGACGGATACGGCCATTACCAGCCAGATCGGTGACGGTTCTGCCGTAAAGAGCGAAATGACGGCGGACGGTATTACCAATACGGCTGTAGGCGGAACCATTACGAATTCTGCCAAAGATTTGGTGAACACTGCCACCGGCGATATGACCAATACGGTTGGCAACAACCTGACTACGACTGTGGGCGGAGATATGTCGACCACTGTGACTGGCAAGGTCACCGAAGACTACAAGTCCGACCTGGATACCAAGGTGGGCGGCAATGAGACCCATTATGTAGCTGGCAGCCAGACCAATACGGTATCCGGAGACCGTACCGTGAATGTGAAAGGTACGGAAACGGAAAACTTCAATGCCCAGGTCACCAACATCAAGACGGACCAGAAGACTTCTGTAGGCGGCAACCAGACCAATATCGTTGGCGGCGACCAGCAGAATACGGTAAGCGGCAGCAAGACGGAAACGGTCAAAGGCAGTGTGACGGAAAAATACGGCAGCCAGGCAACTACCATTGACGGTGATCAGAGCACCAATGTAGGCGGCAACCAGTCCAATGTGGTAGCAGGTGACCAAACCAATACCATCAGCGGCAGCAAGACGGAAAGCGTCAAGGGTGCTGTGACAGAAACCTATGGCAGCCAGAGCACTACGGTGAATGGCGACCAGAGCACGACGGTTAAGGGGAATCAGAGCAATACTGTTGAAGGGACTCTGACAGAAACGGTGACCGGCGATGTAACAGAAGACTATAAAGCCAACCTGAGCACTACGGTGGGCGGCAACCAGACCACCACGGTGACCGGCGACAGCAGCCTGACGGCGGAAAACATCACCAACGAAGCGAAAAATAAGATCACCAACAAGGCTCTGGATGTGGAAACCGATGCTTCCAGCTCCATCGTCAGCAAGGTTTCCAACGAGTACGGCTCCAATACTTCCACCCAGCTGTCCTACCAGACCACGGAAGAAATGAGCCAAGCCGATGGCAAGAAAGCTTCCTATCTCCGGGGTGCAGCAGAAGAAAAATCCCAGCTCACCGATGGGGACAAGAAGACCACCATCGACACCATTGCCGGCCAGACCAACACCAACATTACGGATGGGACCAATACCTCCAACAGCCTGCAGAAGGCGGATCAGGTTGCCTCTTCCGTAACGGACGGCACCAACACCACGGTTGTGAACCAGGATGCCAAGAGCCTGGCCTCCTCCATCACTGACGGGACCAAGGCCAACAACACCAACAGCACCGTGGACAAATCGGAACAGCTGATCAAAGCCAGCGATACCCAGTACAGCGCCACCACCAAGACGGCCACCAAGACGGAAGATGCCCTGGTAAGCGGCAGCAGCGTCATCGACGTCATCAAGAGCCTGGACGATGCAGGCAGCCCGACCATCAGCAGCGCCGTAACGGATGGCACCAACAGTACTGGCATTACCCAGACGGCAAAAGATATCACCAACACGGCTAAGAACGGTACGATTGCCAATGATGCCAAGGATATCATCAACAACGCTGCGGAAAACATGACCAACACGGTTGGCAAAGATCTGACCACGACTGTGGGCGGCGAAATGAAGACCACCGTGACCGGCAAGACCACGGAAAACTATAATGGCGGACTGGAAACCACCATTACCGGAGAAGAAAAACACACGGTCAACGGCAGCCAGATCAATGCTATTACGGGAGACCAGACCAATACCATTGGCGGCAGCCAGACCACCACGGTGACCGGCGACAGCAGCCTGAGCGCCCAAAACATCACCAACACGGCTTCTGAAACCTTGAGCAACAGTGCCAAGAACATCACCAACACCGCAGCGGAAAAACTCAGCAATTCCGCAGCGGAAATCGAAAATACGGCTTCTAAGTCCATTACGGACAAAGTAGGTGACAACGTGAGCCGGACCATGACCACCAGCCAGATCAAGGAATCTGTGGTGGATGGAGCCAACAGCAACACTTCTACCAAGACGGCCTCCAAGGATATGAACATTGTTACCGATGGGACCAGCACCAGTACCCTGAGCCAGCTGGCCGGCAGTGTGAACACGTCCCTGAAGGAAGTGGACAGCAGCGGCAACTCCGTGAAGTCCCTGAACAATGTGCAGACCGTTTCTGAAGACACCACCAAGATCACCGATACTGCCAGCGGCAACTTCTCCAGCAGCAGCCAGAAGGCTGACGGCTTCACCAGCCTGGTGAAGAACAATAGCGGCGGATCCAACACGGTGACGGATACGGCTACCACTTCGGAACAGAAGCTGGTCAGCGGGAACATCATCGACATCCTGAAGGATGCGGAAACCGGGTATGTGAATACCACCGTAAGCTCTGGGACTGGCGACGATGCTACCAGCACCAGCGTGAAGCAGGGGACTGCTGACATCACCAACACTGCCAAACAGGGGACCATCACCAACGAGGCCAAGAACCTGGTGAACAAGGCGGAAGAAAAACTGTCCAACAGTGCGGCAGAAATTGAAAACACCGCAACCACCAGCATCAAGGATGTGGTGGGCAAGAGCACGGTGACCACCACGGATACCGGGACCACCTTTGAAAATACCGATCATGCAGCGGCTATTGGAGAAGGATCCATCACCCAGACCACCATTTCCGGGAACACCCTGGAAACCGGCAAGGCAACGGCGGATTATGTGGATGTGAACAAGGACCTGCACGTGATGGGCAATACCCAGCTGGATGGCACCCTGGAAGTGGGCGGCAAGTCCACCTTCAAGGATGACGTCACCATGGAAAAGAATCTGGATGTGAAGGGTACCACTACCACCGATAAACTGGTGGTGAACAACGGGGCCAACATCACTGGCGGCACCACTACCGATACCCTCCATGTAACCAGCACTGCCACCTTCGACGGTATGGTAACCTTCAAGGATGCTGTATCCATGGAAAAGGATCTCACTGTAGGCGGCAGCGCCACTGTGGCCGGCGATGTAACGGCTAAGTCCTACAAGGTCGGCGACAAGACCTACATTGACGAAAACGGCATCAATGCCAACGGCCAGAAGATCACCAACGTGGCGGACGGGACCGTTGCTGAAGGCAGCACCGATGCAGTGAACGGCGGACAGCTCAATGCCACCAACCAGCGTGTGACCACCGTGGAAAACCGGATGGACGGGGTAGAAAACCGTATGGACCGGGTAGAAAACCGGGTGGACAACCTGGATAACCGGATCGACAAGGTAGGGGCCAGCGCAGCGGCTATGGCCAACCTGCACCCCATGGACTTCGATGAAGATTCCAAGGTCAGCGTGGCAGCGGCCATGGGCAGCTATCGCAGCGAAACCGCCGGAGCCCTGGGCGTGTTCTATCGGCCTACTGACCGGGTGATGCTGAATGTTTCCACCAGCTTCGGCAACGGAGAAAACATGGTGGGCGGCGGCGTCTCCTTCAAGCTGGGCAAGAGCAGCAAGCGGCTGGAAAAGGCAGAAGCCACCAACGCTACTCTGGCCAAGCAGGTGACCAACCTGCAGAATCGGCTGGATGCCCTGCTGGGTGTGCTGAACCCCAGCCTGTCCAAGGACTTCCCGGATGTACCGGCCAACCACTGGGCTTACGAAGCCGTAAGCCGGCTGGCAGGGAACAATATCGTCCAGGGATACGAAGACGGCAAGTATCATGGCGAACGGACCATGACCCGTTATGAAATGGCTGAAATCATCTACAATGCCCTGTCCAAAGGGGCTAAGGCGGAAGCCAAACTGGTAGAAGAATTCCGGCCGGAACTCCAGGCAATGGCTGCTCAGAGAAAAGCGTAACCGTCTCCCCGGATGGATTGCCACACCCGCTCTGGAGCAGAACCATAAAGCAAAAAAGCCACCCCGCGCAATGGGCGCGGGGTGGCTTTTTTGCGGCTGTCAGTGGTCCATGGGGAAAGGAGGCCCTCCGGGGGGCCAGGGAAGGGCTCGCCTGTGGCAAGCCCCTACAGCGTTAGAGTCGGGGTTGTGGTTGTCAGGGGTTGTATGACGGGCTGGGGATGTGTACGGTGGTTGGGTTGCATGCGGGACTTTGACACCAACGGCGTAGGGGTTCCCCGCAGGGGAACCCTTCCCGGCCTCCCGGAGGGTCAAACCAGCAAATTTGCAAAAATATTCTGTCATGTTATAATATATAAAATCATAAAATAAACATATGTTTGTAAAAAAGGAGGCCTTTTATGTCATTCACTCACACCCTTCATCCCAGCCGAAAAAACATCCGGCTTTCTCCTATGGTTTACCAACTGTCCGGGCTGACTTTCCTTACGGTGTGCACGCTGGACAGGGAACCTCTATTTGGATGTATTGAACAGGGAGTTCTGCATCCTACGGAAATTGGGAATCAGGTGGCGGCTCATCTGGATTGGTTTGCCAACCGGTATACGGGGATGGAAATCCTGCAATGGGTGGTGATGCCCAACCATATCCATTTATTGGTACTCCGAAATCAGGATAGGGCAACCATTTCCCTGGCCGGATTCATCAACCAGTTCAAAGGTTGTACAACCAGGGTGTGCGGGCGTAAAATTTGGCAGCGTGGATATTACGACCATTTGGTAAGGACGCCGGGGGACGGGGTCCGGATCATGGAATATATAGGCAATAATCCAAGGAAATGGGAGTTGGACCAGTATTTCGGAGAATGAAGACGAACCCGCTGGGCGGCCAGGGAAGGGCTTGCCTGCGGCAAGCCCCTACAGCGTTGGGATCGGGGGTTGTGGCTGGGGGCGGATGGCCGTGGATGTCGGGGCTGTATGACAGGCTGGGGGTGTACTCGGGGGTTCCGGTTTGCAGGAGGGACTTTGACACCAACGGCGTAGGGGTTCCCCGCAGGGGAACCCTTCCCGGCCTCCGGTCGGGCCTGTTTCCTTCAAAAAAACAGGCCCCAGCCGGGACCTGTTTTTTCCTTTCTTCATTCCACTATGGTCCCTCCCCCCAGGACCACTTCTCCGTCGTACAGCACGGCGGCTTGGCCGGGGGTGATGGCCCGCTGGGGTTCGTCGAATTGGACGGTGAAGGTGTCTTTCCCAGTGGGGATCACGGTGGCGGGCTGGGCTTCCTGGCGGTACCGGACTTTTACCTGGCACCGGACGGGGCCTTCCGGCACTTCACCGCTGATCCAGTTGGCGTCCTGGACCTTTGCCTCCCGGCTGAACAGGGCCTCGCTGGGGCCCACGATGACGGCGTTCTTTGCCGGGTCGATCTTCACCACATACAGGGGATAATCGGGCTGGTTCAGGCCTAACTTCTTGTGCTGACCCAGGGTGTAATAGATGATCCCTTTGTGCTGGCCGATCACCTTCCCTTCCAGATCCAGGAAGGGCCCGGGCTGGGGCTTGTAGTCCAGGATCCGCTGGACCGCATCGGTGTACTGGCCGTTGGGCACGAAACAGATGTCCTGGCTGTCAGGCTTCTGGGAATTGATGAAGCCGTTTTCCGCGGCGATTTCCCGGGTGTGGGTCTTGTGGTATTCCCCCAGGGGGAACTGGGTGTGGGCCAGCTGGTCCTGGGTCAGGCTGTAGAGCACATAGCTCTGGTCTTTGGCCGGGTCCGTGGCCCGGAGCAGCTGGTACTTTCCTTCCGGAGTTTTCCGGATCCGAGCGTAATGGCCGGTAACCACACAGTCGCAGCCCAGTTCCAGAGCCCGCTGGTACAGGGCGCCAAACTTCAGGAACCGGTTGCAGTCGATGCAGGGGTTGGGGGTGTGGCCCCGGGTGTAGCTCCGGGCAAATTTTTCCATCACGTCTTTTTTGAATTCTTCCGTGTAGTTGAACACGTAATAGGGCATATGGAGCCGGGCGGCCACGCTCCGGGCGTCTTCCACGTCGCTGAGGCTGCAGCAGGTCTTGGAATTGCAGCCGGCATCCGGGTTGTTGTACAGTTTCATAGTGCAGCCGATGCAGTCGTACCCTGCATCCTGCATGAGTTTGGCGGCTACGGAGCTGTCCACTCCGCCGCTCATGGCGATCAGTGCTTTCATGATGCATCCTTTCTGTTATAGACGGTGTTCCAGCTTCCGGAGCCGCTGGACTTCCCGGATGACAGTGGCGGCCGTCCAGTCCACCTGCTCCCGGGTGATGTCGTCTCCTAGGGAGAACCGCAGGGAGCATTTGGCTTCTTCCGGAGTGCAGCCCAGGGCCAGGAGCACATGGCTGGGTTCCGGGGATCCGGAGGCACAGGCGGAACCGGCGGAGACGCAGATGCCGGCCATGCCCAGCACCGGCAGCAGGGCTTCGGCAGGGACTCCGTCAAAGGCCATATTCAGGTGGCCGGGGAGCCGGGGCACTTGACCGCTGTGGACTCGGGTGCCGGGGAGAGTCAGGAGCTGCTGTTCCAGAGTGTTCCGGGCGGCGGCCATTTTCTCAGCGTGGGCATCCAGATTCCGGGCTGCTTCTTCCAAGGCAGCGGCCATGCCCACGATGCCTGGTACGTTTTCTGTTCCTGCCCGTTTTCCTCGTTCCTGTTCTCCACCGAAAATCAGGCTTTCTAATGCAATGCCTTGCTTGGTAAAAAGGAATCCAACCCCTTTGGGTCCATGGAATTTATGAGCAGAACCAGAAAGGAAGTCGATATCCCCGTTTTTCAAGGTCACCGGGATGTGCCCCAGGGCCTGGACCGCGTCGGTGTGGAACAGGGCCCCCTGGGCGTGGGCCAGAGCAGCTAGCTTTTCGATGGGCTGGAGGGCACCGGTCTCATTGTTGGCAGTCATCACGGACACCAGAGCGGTTTCCGGTGTGAGGGCCTGTTCCAGGGCTGCCGGTTCCACCTGGCCTTCCCGGTTTGCCGGCAGCAGGGTCACAGAGTATCCTTCTGCCTGGAGGGCCTCCAAGGTGTGGAGGATGGCGTGGTGTTCGATGGCACTGGCGATGAGGCGGGTGCGGCCGTGGGCTTTTCCCCAGGCGGCAGCGGTGCGGAGGGCTTGGTTGTCGCTTTCACTGCCTCCGGAGGTGAAGGTGATCTCCCGGGGCTGGCAGCCCAGCAGCCGGGCGATGGTTTCCCGGGAGGCGATCAGGGCCCGGGAGGCTTCCTGCCCCAGGGGATAGGTGCTGGAGGGGTTGCCGTACTGTTCTGTAAAATAAGGCAGCATGGCCTCCAGGACCTTGGGCAGGACCCGGGTGGTGGCTGCATTGTCAGCATAGACGAACATGGTGGTGCTCCTTTGTAAATTAATATCATATCATTATACTACAGGTTGGAAAGACTGGGAATTCCTTCTTTTTCCTCTTGCTTTATTTCGTGCTCCATGCTATACTTTTAAGGCTGTATATATTATATATACTTCTTCTGCCCTCATGGTAGAGGAGCAAATCCAAAGGAGGAGGTGATTTCGTGAATAACTACGAAGTCATGTACATCGTTAAGCCGGTAGAAGAGGACGCTTTCAACGCTGTTGTAAAGAAGTTCGATGACCTGCTGGTGGCTAACGGCGCTACGATCGAAAAAACCGATAAGTGGGGCAAAAAACGTTTGGCATATGCTATTCAGGACTTCAATGATGGTCTGTATGTCCTGACCACCTTTGCCGCTGAACCTGCAGCCGTGAAGGAACTGGACCGTGTGATGAAGATTACGGACGATATCCTGCGTCACATGATCATTCGCAAAGGCGAATAAGGAGGCTGGGTGTATGAATCGCATTATCTTGTTGGGCCGTCTCGTACGGGATCCGGAAGTCCGGGTCACTCCTACGGAAAAAACGGTCTGCACCTTTACTCTGGCAGTTGACCGTCCCTTCACTGCGAAGAATGGTCAGCGGGAAGCGGATTTTATCAACATCGTTACATGGAATAAAACCGCTGAATTATGTGGGAACAGTTTGACCAAGGGCCAGAGGGCTCTGGTGGAAGGACGGCTGCAGATCCGCAGCTACGATGGCAAAGACGGGAACAAGCATTATGTGACGGAAGTCATTGCGGACCGTGTGGAATTCATCGAACGGAAAGGCACCGGCAATCCTGCTGGAGGCCAGCAGAATCCTCCTTCCCAGAATCATCCCTCTCAGGGCGGCTCTGCCGATCCCATGGGGGGCTTTGGCTCTGAAGTAGGTTTTGACGAAGAGATCCCATTCTAAAAGGGAGGATAGAGAATAGCTATGATGAAGCGTGAAAGAGGAAATCGGAGACCCAGAAGAAAAGTCTGCTCCTTCTGCGTCGACAAAGTCCAAGAAATCGATTATAAAGATGCAGCCAAGCTGCGCAAGTTCATCACCGAACGGGGCAAGATCCTGCCTCGCCGGATTTCCGGTACCTGTGCAAAACATCAGCGTCAGCTGACCATTGCCATCAAACGTGCCAGAAACGTTGCGCTGCTGCCGTTCACGGCAGAATAAGCCGGATGACAGAGACAGACCCTCCGGGGTCTGTCTTTTTTTTGCTAAATATTGTAAAATAGAAAGGAAACGCTGAATAAGCTGCCAATGGTCAATGGCGGAAGGAAGCCGGCTATACCGGCAGTATCATGATGGAGGAATATCGCTTTGCAGTATCATAAAACTTCTTCGCTGGTGGAATCCGGCATCTTGGCGGCAGTGGCCGTCCTTTTCACCCTGGTGGGAAATTACATTCCAGTGCTGGATCTCATCGTCAGTATCCTGTGGCCTTTGCCCATCATCCTCTGCGGCCGGCGGAACGGGCTCAAATGGAGCATCCTGTGCCTATTGGTCACCGGCTGCGTGGTGGCGGTGCTGCTGTCCCCCCTCCAGGCCTTGACCCAGTGTCTGATCCTAGGGCTCATCGGCCTTTTCATGGGGTATGCCATGCGGAAACAGATGACGCCGGTACAGACCCTCCTGATGGGCAGCCTGGGGGCCCTGCTTTCCACGGTGCTCAGTGCCCTGGCGGCCTACTTCTTCATGCATGTGAATGTGATCGAAGTGTTCTTCCAGTCCATCGATGAGTCGGTCTCCATGAGCAGTGAAATCTTCCAGACCTTGGGGATGAGCGGCTTCAGCGAGACCCAGCTGGCCCAGATGAAAAAGATGTTTGAACTGATCCTGCCGGCGGGGGTGCTGCTCAGTGCTCCCATCACCGCCATCGCCAACTATTGGGCGGCCCGGAAGATTCTGGGCCGGCTGGGGGATTATTACCCCTGGTTCCCGCCTTTCGCCTTGTGGAAGCTGCCCAAATGGCTGCTCCTGCCCTATGGCATCGGCATGATGCTGATCTTCTTCGGACAGAACTATCAGGATTCTCTGGTGTACCGGGGCGGGTATACCTTGTACATGATGATGAACATGCTGCTCCTGGTCCAGGGGCTCTGCCTGATCCGCTGGTATGTGGAATACCGCCGTTATCCCCGGATCCTGCTTCCCCTGAGCCTGCTGCTGACCTTTACCCTGCCCATCGCTTCTCAGCTGGTGGTGGTGCTGGGGGCCTATGAAATGGTCTTTGATCTGCGGAAAATCCGGAAACCAGACGCGAAAAAGCCGGAATAGAGGGAGAGAAAATGGACGATAAATCACGCCGGAATCTCTGGCAGTCTGTGCGCATCGGGGTGGCCCTCCTGGGATCTGCCCTGGTGGTCTACGGGATTGCCGTGAACCAGGCTATCTGTACGGCAGTGGGATTCCTTTCCGTACTGTTGGTCTATTACCTGACCTTTCGGAGCAACCGGCTCCGGGAAGCCTGGTTCAACCATTCCATGACCACGGTGGTCCGGAATATCGAGCGGGCCAACAATTATGCTTCCCAGCGGATCCCCATCGGGATCGGGGTCTTTGACAAGGAAGGCCATCTCCAGTGGCGGAACCGGCTGTTCAACGAATTCATCGCGGTGGATGTGCCCCTGGCTACGCCTTTCGAAAAGGTGCTGCCTCCTCCGGACAACAACTTTGCCACCCTGCGGCTCCGGGATGCGGACAAGCAGATCAAGATCGGGGACCGGATCTACAAGATGCTGGTCCGGCGGATCCAGATCACCGACAACCCGGAAGAAGATACGGGGTTGGCCCTGTATCTGACGGATATCACGGACCGGGAACGGCAGAAAAAACGGTACGAGGAAGAACGGCCGGTGGTGGCCTATGTCCAATTCGACAATTATGACGACGCCATGAAGGGGCTGAATGAAAATGAACGGGCCAGCCTGATCGTGGATGTGACCAAGGCCATCGGCGGCTGGGTGGAGGAGGTCCACGGATATTTCCAAAAGTATACGGAAGACATGTTCGTAGTAGGCCTGAGCCGGAAAGGGCTGACGGATACCATCAGCAAGAAGTTCCAGGTGCTGGACCGGGTCCGGGACATCAAAAGCGGGAACCGGATTAGCCCCACCATCAGCATCGGGGTGGCCGCGGACAGCCGGAACCTGTCGGAAATGAGCCAAAAGGCCCAGGCTGCCCTGGATCTGGCCCTGGGCCGGGGCGGCGACCAGGCTGTGGTCCAATTGGGGGACGATATGAGCTTCTATGGGGCCCGGGGTTCCGTCCAGGCGAAAAACACCCGGGTGCGGGCCCGGATCGTGGCCCAGGCCATCCATGAGCTGATGGTCAGTGCGGACCAGGTGTTCATCATGGGCCATGCCAATGAAGATTACGATGCCCTGGGAGCAGCCATCGGAGTGGCCAAGATGGCCCTGACCCTGAACAAGAGCTGCTGCATCGTCACCAGCGGCCAAGGACCTTCCCTGAAGAAACTGGAGACGGTGTCCAAGGACCAGAGCGACCGGTATCTGTCCTTGTTCGTGGATGAGGAAGAAGCCCTGAAACGGATCACTCCCGGCAGCATCCTGGTGCTGGTGGATCACCATCGGGCCATGCTCAGCGCGGCTCCCCGGGTGCTCCAGGCCATCCGGAGACGGATCATCATCGACCATCACCGGCGGGCGGAAGACGCCATCACCGATGTGATGCTCCAGTACATGGAACCTTCCACTTCTTCCACCTGCGAAATGGTCACAGAGATCCTCCAGTATTTTGAAAACAAGCTGCAGTTTTCCGAAGTGGAAGCCACGGCCCTGTATGCAGGGATCCTGGTGGACACCAAGAATTTTGCGGTGCAGACCGGGGAACGGACTTTCGAAGCGGCAGCGTTCCTGCGCCGGAACGGAGCCGACCCCCATATGGTTTCCCTGCTGTTCAAAGATGATGAACATACGGTGCTCACCCGGGCCCGGATCATCACCGAGATGAAACAGCCCCTGCCCGGACTGGCTGTGGCGGTGCACCAGTGCTCTTGCCAGGATAAGGATACGCCGGTGATCGTGGCCCAGGCGGCGGATGAATTGCTGACCATGGATGACATCCGGGCCAGCGTGGTTTTCAGCCAGAATGAAAAAGGAGTCAGCATCAGTGCCCGCAGTGACGGTTCCGTCAATGTGCAGGTGATGATGGAAGAACTTGGCGGCGGCGGCCATCAGACCGTGGCCGGGGTGCAGGTCAAGGGCGTGACGGCGGAAGAACTGATGCCGAAAGTCCTTGAACTGGCCAAAGAACAAATGAAGGAGAGCGATACAGATGAAGGTAATCTTGCTGCAGGACATCAAGAAATTGGGTAAAAAAGGCGATATCATCGAAACGGCGGAAGGCTATGGCCGGAACTATCTGATCCCTCGGGGCATGGCGGAAGAAGCCACTTCCCGGAACCTGAACCAGGCCAAACAAGATATGCAGGTGGCCAAACACCGGGCTGCCCAGGCTCATGACGAAGCGGTGATCCTGGCTGCCCAGCTGGAAAAAGTCACCCTCCACATGAAGGTGAAAGTGGGGGCCAACGGCAAGCTGTTCGGCTCCATTGCTTCCAAGGATGTGGCGGATGCCCTGCTGACCCAGACGGGGATGGAAGGCGTGGACCGCCGGAAGATCGAAATCCCGGAAACCATCAAGAGCCCGGGGGTGTACACTGCGACGGCGAAACTTCTGCCGGACGTGTCCGCGAAGTTCAAGGTCGTTGTAGAAACGGAAGCATAAAAATGAACCCACCACCAGCCCCAGGCTGGTCCCCCGCCCTTGAAAAGGGCGGATAGACAGGACAATGGCTGTCTTGAGAAGGGGATCGGCACCTCTGTGATACGGTGGTGGGTTTCTTTTCAGGAAAGGAGGACTGCCCTTTGGAAGAACGTATTCCCCCTCAAAATATCGAGGCGGAACAAAGTGTGCTGGGAGCCATGCTCCTCAGCCGGGAAGCCATTGACAAGGCCGGAGAAATCCTGTCAGAAGACGATTTTTACCGTCCGGATGACCGGATCATCTTTTCAGCCATCATGGATCTCCACAGCCGCAACGAGGCGGTGGATCTGGTCACCGTCACCGAAGAGCTGCGGAAAATGGGGAAGCTGGATACCATCGGCGGGACGGCGGCCATCACCGCCCTCAGCAATGCCGTGCCCACGGCCGCCAATGTGGTGTACCATGCCAAGATCGTGGAAGAGAAGGCCCTGCGCCGGCAGTTGATCAATGCGGCCACAGAAGTGGCGGCCAGCGGCTATGAGGAAGAAGAAGACATCGCCCAGACCATCGACCAGGCAGAACAGAAGATCTTGGCCGTGGCCAACCGGAAACATGCCGGGGGCGTGGTGAAGATCAAGGACATCGTCAAGAGCGCCATGGCCCGGATCGAGGAACTGTATGATTCCAAGGATGCTTATACCGGACTGCCTACCGGATTCACGGATTTCGACAAGATGACCAGCGGTCTCCAGCCCTCGGACTTGATCATTGTGGCAGCCCGTCCTTCCATGGGGAAATCCTCCCTGGTACTGAACATCGCGGAACATGTGGCCCTCACCGGGGGCAAATCCGTGGCTTTCTTCTCTCTGGAAATGAGCAAGGAACAGCTGGTCCAGCGGCTCCTTTGCTCAGAAGCGGGGATCGATGCTTCCCGGCTGCGGATCGGACAGCTCCAGGAAAACGAGTGGCCCAACCTAGTCAGTGCGGCGGATAAGCTCAGCTCCGCCAAGATCATGATGGATGATACCCCGGGGATGACGGCCCTGGAGATGCGCTCCAAGGCACGGCGGTGGAAAAACGAGAATGGCCTGGATCTGATTATCGTGGACTATCTGCAGCTGATGCAGGGGTCTTCCAAACGGGCCAGCGACAACCGGCAGCAGGAAATGAGCGATATTTCCCGGTCCTTGAAGGGACTGGCCCGGGAGCTGAATGTACCGGTAATCGCCCTTTCCCAGCTGAGCCGGAGCGTGGAGCAGCGGACCAGCAAACGGCCCATGCTCAGCGACCTGCGGGAATCTGGGGCTTTGGAACAGGACGCGGATATCGTCTGCTTCATTTACCGGGATGATTACTACAATCCGGATACGGAACAGAAAAATGTGGCGGAACTGATTGTGGCCAAGCACCGGAACGGCCCGGTGGGCACGGTGCAGCTGTTCTTCCGGAAGGACATCACCCGGTTCTATGATCTGAGCAAACAGCAGGGGTGAAAAGGTGCTGCTGCACGGGTGGTATTCCCGCCTGTGCAGCAGCACCTTTTTATCAAACAAAATATACTTGTCATTGCGAAGCGTTCGGTAAAATGATACAATAAAAAAGCAGCGGGAACGGTGTGTTCCCTCGTTATGCCATTTTTTTGTTATACCTAAGGAGGAAGTATTGTGATTCCACGTTATACCAGTAAAGAAATGGGTTCCATCTGGACGGAAGAAAACGAAGACCGCAACATTGTCAAAGTTGAAGTCACGGCCTGTGAAGCCATGAACAAACTGGGCATTGTACCGGATGATGCGCTCCATGACATCCAAACCAAAGCGGATTTCGACCTGGACCGGGTCCATGAAATCGAAAAGACCACCAACCATGACATCATTTCTCTGCTTACTTCTGTGGCTGAACATGTGGGCGATGCTTCCAAATATATCCATAAAGGCCTGACCTCCAACGATGTGAAGGATACGGCCATGGGCCTCATGATGAAACATTCCGCGGAAATCCTGATCCGGGAAGAAAAAGAACTCCATGAGATCCTCAAGAGCCAGGCCCAGAAATACCGGCATACCCTGTGTGTGGGCCGTACCCATGGGATCCATGCAGAACCCATGACCTTCGGGTTGAAGTTCCTGCTGTGGATGTCTGAAACGGAACGGAACATCGAACGGCTGGAAATGGCCAAGAAATACATCTCTGTGGGCAAGCTCAGCGGTGCCATCGGGACCTATTCCAACATCGATCCGTTCGTGGAAAAATATGTGTGCGAAAAACTGGGCCTGACCCCTGTGCCCATTGCCAACCAGGTCGTCCAGAGAGACCGCCATGCCTTCTATCTGAGCACCATTGCCGTGTGCGGCGCCACCCTGGAAAAAATGGCTACGGAAGTCCGCCACCTCCAGCGGACGGAAGTCCGGGAAGCCGAAGAATACTTTGCCCCCGGCCAGAAGGGATCTTCCGCTATGCCTCATAAACGGAACCCCATCACCTGTGAAAAGATCTGCGGCCTGGCCCGTGTCCTCCGGGGCAACGCCGAGGCGGCCATCGAGAACGTGGCCCTGTGGCATGAACGGGATATTTCCCATTCCTCCGTGGAACGGATCATCCTGCCGGATTCCACCATCCTGCTGGACCATATGCTGCGGAAGATGAAGGACATCATGGGCAAGATGCTGGTTTACCCGGATGCCATGCTCCGGGACCTGAACCTGACCGGCGGCTTGATCTACAGCCAGAACCTGCTGATCGCCCTGGTGAGCAAAGGGGTGCTCCGGGAAGATGCCTACAAGTGGGTGCAACGGAATGCCATGGCCCGGTGGATGGAAGGCGCCGATTTCAAGACCAACGTAGAAGCGGATCCGGACATCGACAAGTACCTGACCAAAGAAGAAGTGGAAGCCTGCTTCGAACCGAAACATATGCTGAAGCATGTGGATGAAATCTACGCCCGGTTTGGAATGTAACCTGAAAGAAGGAGAACTCTATGTCATCTGTTGTTGTGATCGGTTCCCAGTGGGGGGACGAAGGCAAAGGCAAGATCGTTGACTACCTGGCCCAACAGGCCGATGCGGTGGTCCGCTATTCCGGCGGCTCCAACGCCGGCCATACGGTGGTGGTCAATGACGTTTCCTATAAACTGCGTCTGTTGCCCAGCGGAATTTTGTACAAGGAAAAGACCTGCATCCTGGGCAACGGAGTGGTGATCAACCCCCGTGTGGTGCTCCAGGAAATCGCTGAAATGAAGGCCAAGGGCGTGGATACCAGCAACCTGCTGATCAGCGACCGGGCTCATGTGGTATTTCCGTACCATGAAAAACAGGATGAACTCCAGGAAGCAGCCCTGGGAGATGCCAAGATCGGCACCACCAAGGGAGGCATCGGCCCCTGCTATATGGATAAATATGCCCGGACCGGGATCCGTGTCTGCGACCTGATGAACAAAGAAGTCCTGGCAGAAAAACTGAAACGGAACCTGGCAGCCAAAAATGCCCTGTTCACCAAGGTGTACGGTGCAGAACCCATGGAATATGAACCCATGCTGAAGGCTTATCTGGGCTATGCGGAAGAACTCCGTCCTCATGTAACGGATACCAGCGTGGCTCTGGGGAATATCTTTGACGCCCACAAGAAAGTCCTGTTCGAGGGGGCCCAGGCCACCTTCCTGGATATCGACTACGGCACCTATCCCTATGTGACCAGCTCCAACCCCACCGCCGGCAATGCAGCCACCGGCAGCGGCGTAGGACCTCGGTTCATCGACCATGTGGTGGGCGTGGTGAAAGCCTATACCACCCGGGTAGGGGAAGGCCCCTTTGTGTGTGAACTGTTCGATACCGACGGCCCGGGGACCTATCTCCGGAACACCGGCCATGAATTCGGCACCGTCACCGGGCGGCCCCGCCGCTGCGGCTGGCTGGATGCCTTCATGGTGAAATATGCCGCCCGGCTGAACTCCATGGATGCCCTGGCTATCACCCGGCTGGATATCCTGGACGGCCTGGATGAAATCAAGATGTGTACCGGCTGGACCATCGACGGAGAGCCCATCCAGCACATCCCGGCGGATCTGTCCATCCTGGCCAAGGCCAAACCGGTGTATGAAACCTTCAAAGGCTGGAAAAAGGACATTTCCGGCGTCCGTTCCTATGGGGACCTGCCGTTGGAAGCCCAGGCCTATCTGAACCGCCTCAGCGAAGTGGTGGGTGTGGAAATCGGCATCGTATCTGTAGGCCCCAACCGGGATCAAACCTTCTCTTTGAAGGAATTCTTCTGAGAGAAAACATAAAATACCAAAGGCGAAGAAAACCCTTGCGTTTTCTTCGCCTTTTTGCTATACTATACAAGCTTTCTCTTTGAGGAAGCAGGGGCAGAAGTGCTCATTCCAGTCCAACTGTTTCAGGTGGAACATTTCTTGAAAAAAGTTGTTGACAAGAATGATCGAATCTGCTAATATATAATAGCTGTCACTGAGACGGCAAGACGAACTTTGAGAACTGAATATTGTTGACAGATGTGCGGGTCAAGTCACCTTTACGGTGATGA
>OHAG01000586.1_pt1 | contig 28715 bp, 42 predicted proteins | sample 1577081 | NCBI WGS metagenome assembly OHAG01 (sample SAMEA3541513, study PRJEB24748) | human gut metagenome | biome: human gut; feature: human-associated habitat; material: faeces | place: China | collected 2012
CATTTAGTATTCAATTTCTACCCCCTCCATGTCCAACTTTAGCATACCACGTGCATCGTCCCGCCAAACTGGGGAAACGTACTGGCCGGGGTTACATCGTACTCAATGCGCGAGATAGGCCAGCCACGGTCGGTGGCGGTTGTCTGCAAGGTTTCGTAAATAAGCTGCCCCAGTTCGTCGACTTCCTGCGCGCCCGGGAGGGTGACAAGGCTTGCCGATGCTAGGTCCTTACTGTTTGTCATCTCTACGCCATCGAGGAGTGTCTTAGGATTATAGACAGCCCAGACGACGCCGACGTGGTACGTAAGGGTATCCATGTCCGCGCCTTCATATTTCATCCCATTCATGAGGACGATGTAGGGGCAGATGTCGGCGCTCGGCGCGTTTCTGGGGTTGCCGCCTACCATGACGATAGGCGCCCTGCTAAAGTGCTCCGTGCAGTAGGCCGTAATGCTCTCCGACGTTTTAAGCGCCTCGGCCCATGTGTCGGTAATGATTTGGAGCGGTATTGTGTATTCCATGCGCGGTCCTCCTACTTATAGACTTTATAGACGCGATTGCTGGCGGCGGCAGAGCGTGCCGTGTTACCGGATACGTAGCTCATGAGCCGTCGCTGCATCGTCTGCGTTGCCGTCTCCGTTACGATCGGGACCATCGGGCCAAGTGTCGGACGCGGCGGTACACGCGTTACCGTCTTTTTGTCGCTTGGGTGTAGGCCCGCCGCAAAAAAGGCGGCCCTCATCTTGTCGGTCATCGGCGAGGTAAAGCCGCGTTGCTGTTTGTCGCTGATGTAGGCGGCGGACTGGCTCAACCAGCCGACGACGACGGTCCCGGCTGCGGCCTGTTTGGTGTCATAGCCGACGGCCTGTTGGAGCCGGCCCATCATCGGATAGGACCGCCTACTCTTATGCCCTAAAGCCATTTCAAGCTTCCCGCGTTCCCAGTCGCTTAAGGTGTGCTGCGTATAGGGCCGGCCTCCAGGTGCGCCGGATTTGATACCGGCCTTGATGGCTTTTTGGCTATAAAACGCGGCAGACTTTAGCGCAGACGTTATCCATTTGGGATTGTTTTTGACAAGCTCCTCTAAAAATGGCGTCGCCATGTCGTCGTACTCTATGCGTATATCCATAACGCGCCTCCTTACCAGATGTCATAGGCCGCCGCGGATTCATTCAGGCTAAAACGCAGCCGCCAAAGGGCGCCGGGGTTATGTTGTAGGACGCTCACAAAGGTGTAATGCGTACCGTTTAACTCAATATCGTCCCCAGCTGTCGGCGCCGTGATGCCCGCGTCCTCGTCATCGAGGATGGTAAAGACGCAAGACGTGTAGCTGTGGTCCTTGTCGTGGATGTTATAGGTATCGTTTGAGCCTAGCTCTGCGATAGCTTGTATCTCTTTGGTCGTGCCCTGGGATGTATAGCGGACCGTGTCCGCGGCATCGTCAAAAAGGCCCATCATGTCCTCTTTCATCCATGCACTAAAGGCCATTTATTTCTTCTTCCCGCCGACAGCGGCTCTGGGATTGACCGGCGGGAGGCCCAGGTCGTCAGCTTTGGCCGGCTGTTCATCCTTGGCTTCTTCTGCTGGTGCGTCTTCCGCTGGACCGTTATCGACGACCGCGGTCACGGCCCGTACGTCGCCATCTGCTACGCGGATAATGTCCAGAGCCTCATCATCCGGGATATTTTTAAGGAGCGAGCCCTGTTTATAGGTCGCGCCCTTATACTGGATACTAAATCGGGTTACGAGTAAATCCATCTTGTTACCTCCTTAAAAAGGACCGGCGCAGCCAAAGAGCCGCGCCTGTTTGTCATGCGTGTTTGCTTAGTAGGCCTTGAGTATATACCAGTCGTCCACACAATCGGGCTTGGGTACACAGCGCGTAGCCAGTCGGATTTGACGGGTGTCGCCGTTGACGTCGGCCCAAACTTTCGGGACGTAGGCGCCTTCGTAGGTCTTGAAGTTGCCGTCGGCTTCAAGCTGGGTAACTGCGCCGAAGAGCTGAGAGCCCAGGTTGCGGCGGGCCATGATGACATAGCCGTCCGGGATGTACTGCATAATGGTGCCCGCTTCATCTTCGTAGACGCCGTCGTAGGAGTACACCTGGAGGCCGTTAAAGTCGAGGAACGAGCCGACGTAAGTGACGGCATCGGAGACGACGCGCGGCGCAAAGGTGGCGACCTTTAACTGGTCCGCCGGACGGAGGAAGAAGTCAAGGAGGCTCTTATTTTTGAGCATGTTCGTCACAGTCTTCGAGGTCGTGATGAGGATTTCCGGCGTTCTACCGGAGTCGCGGGTGATGGCCTGGTACATGTCTTTCAGCTGGCCGTAAATGTCGGCGCCGGTATCGGTCCACATATCCGTCGAGGTCAGTGTCTTTTTGTGCGTAAAGGTGTCATATGTGACAGTGTCAATAATCGACGTACCGCCATCGCCTGTAAGGCCGGCCGCCTCAAAGCCGCCAGAAAGAAGAGTCTGGACCGCCATCCATTCGATGCGCCGCGTGCTCATGTCCATGAGGTCCGCGAGGTCACGCGCGATAAGTTCCATGGCGCGCTGTTCCGGCGTCCGGGAGCTGATGACGGATTCGCCAAAGCCGCGGCCCGTGATGTCGCCTACGGTCATGATGCGGGACGGTGCAATCATCGGCGGTGTGTACTGTTTGGTCGTAAAGCCGGAGCGGGCTACCGGGGTCGAGCCGGCGTTACGGGATACAAACGGAGCCATTTTGCGGCCGCCTTTGCGGTAATCCATGAGGACGGATTCCGTCGCAAAGGTGATTTCGTTATTAAAAAACAAATCGCGGAACAGGGTCGTCGGCTTGAAGGACCGGTCAACTACCTGTAAGAGCTCATAGGTGCTGTTATAGTTAAAATCAGCCATGTTGTAATACCTCCTTAGTGGATGTCAGAGAGATAAATGCCATACTGGCGGAGATTGTCTTCCTGTTTTGTGCGATCGTCAGAGCCGCCAAAGGTAAGAGCCGATGCGTTAAACATGCCGGAGACAAATACTTCCGCTTTGACGTCGGAGCTTTTAGCATCGACGTCGGAGACGAGGATGGCAGAGCCTACCTGAGAGCCATCGCTCTGGGCGCTGTCTGCCTTGGTGTACTTGCCGGATGCCGAGATTTTACCAAGAACCGTGCCGCGCTTTAATTCGCCGGCGCCGGAAACGATGGTCACACCGGCTGTAATGAGATGGGGGTACGTACCTGCAATGAGGTTATCGTATGTCTGTGTGCTTACGCTGGTTACAAATTCTGCCATGTTATTTACCACCTTTCACCTTTTTGTTCAAAATGTCCACAAAGGCCTGGCGCTGTGCTTCGGCGTCGTCCTGGATGGGGGTGGCGCCGCCTTTGACGTTATTGACGCCGGAGTTCGCATTATCGGCGATGGCCTTATTCATAAAATCTTCACCAGCGTTCGGCTGTGGGGCCGGTTCCTGGGGGGCTGCCGGAGCTGGGGCCGTGGCTTTGGCGGTGTCTACAAAAAATTGAATATCTTCCGCTGTCATGCCGGTTTCCTTGGCATGCAGGACCGTGCGGTGTACGAGTTCCGTGCCATCGTCCAAAGCATCAAGAGCGCTCATGCGGACACGTTCCGCCGTGACGGCATCGTTTTGTACTTCCTGGACCAGAGTGCCGTAGGCTTTCATCAGGTCCTCTTTATTTTTAATATCCATTGTGGGATTTCCCTCCTTTTGGGTAGGTTCACTTGGTTTCGGTGTGGCCTGTTTGGCCATCATCTTCTTAATTTCGTTTAGGTCATTTCGGGCAAAATTCACAAACATCCGCCGGCTAAAGTTGCGCGGCGTGTTGGTCTGTTGGGGCTCGCCGTAGAGGACACTCGTAGCAAATCCATTTTCAATGGCAGCCGCCGCGTCCATGTAGGTTTCACCATCCATGAGCGCCGAGAGGTCGTCCCGGTTTTTGCCGGTACTCTCTTCGTAGATGTTGAGGATAGCGTCCTTGATGGTGTCCAGCGTGTCGGCGGCCTTACGCATATCGTCCGCGTAGCCAGTCAGGTCCGTCAGCGGATTATGGACCATAAAAATACAGCCCGGTGTCATTTGCCGGCTAGTACCCGCCATAAAAGCAAGGGTCGCCGCGCTCATGACCTTGGTATCGCCGATGGTCGTGACGGTCCCGCCGCTTTGGCGGTGCTCCATGAGCGCATTGTAGAGGCCGACACCAGCATAGACAGAGCCGCCATAGCTATCAATATAGACGTTGACGTGCTTACCCTTATACTGCGCGAGTTCGCTTCTAAAGGTGTTCGGCGAGGCGCAGGGGACGCCAAACCACTCGTACACCCAGGCCTCTTCGGAGTCGAGGATGTCGCCGGTGATACGGAGGTCTACCGCGTCGTCGTCCATGGCGTTTGGCGCAAAATTCCAAAATTTCATAAAAAACATTAGCGGCGGAAACCCACGACTTCAGTCGTGGGAGGAGCCGCTATCCTCCTTTCATTTCAATAGAAATAATGATGTAATAAACGTATCTGGAACAGATAAACCTAAGTTTGAAAAGGTATTAACGACTTCCGAGTAAATCTTGGAAGTTAAACGGGCATTGTCAACTGCCCGACGATGCGGCCGGAATGAGGGAGACATCTTGCGCTGTCGTTACTACCTCTGTAGTTCCGAGCTGCAAGCCCGCGACTTTAGTCGTGGGTAGTTGACTTATGTATCTCCTTTCGTCTGAGGTGGGGGCGCTTGCGTGTTTCCGTCGTCGTCCGGGCTGGTATCGGAGCCCGCGCCGGGATAGATCGGAAGGCTGTGGTCGCTGAGGCGCTTATTCTCAATCGCGAGGCGCTCAATGTTTTCGTCCCAGCTGGTGCCCGTCATTTCGGCGGCTTCCTTTTCCCGCGTGCTAAGGCCATAAAGGACTCGTAGCTGTGCGCTTTCGGCTTCCTTGACCGGGTCGAGGACACCCATAACCGGGCCAAACCATTCGGAATTACACCAGGCACGGCGGATGAGAGGGTCGTCGAAAAATCCCGGCGCCTCGACGCGGCCGCGGACGATGGCTTCCGTGAGCCAGACCTCGTAGACTGGTTGGCAAAAATCCCGGCTAAACCAGGTCCGACGCATCTTAAACTCGGACCAGGCCTGAAGGAGTGCAGCCCGCGAGGCTGTGTAGCTACTATTAAACGACTTCATGAGGACCTCATACGGTATCCCCAGAGACGCGCCTATCTGTTTGGTAAGCTCCGACACAAACGGCTCGAACGTCGAGAGGGACCGCTGGGGGTCGACGCTATCGACGTCGTAGCCTTGGGGGAGCATGTTAATCGTACCGGGACCGAGAGCGATGCTGTTGGGGTCGAGGCTTGGGAGTTCCGGCTGGGTTCCCAGCATTTCCGAGATGCCGCCGTCCGTGCTGTCGTGTAAGGCCGTCTCTTTAATAAACATCGTAAAGTACGCTTTAATGATAGCCGCGGTAAGTTCTGCATTGGTGTACCGTCCGACTTGCTTAATGGTTTCAAGGACTGGTGCAAGCTTCGGCACGCCGCGGTACTGTTCGGGGCGCTCATCATGGCATACCTGTAAGATGTTCGGGAGGCCGGTTTCGCGGCCTCTGGCTTCGACGCGTACCCATTCTCTAGGCTTGTAGAGATTGGTTGGGTCGTAAAGATAGCGGTTACAGACGTAATAGGCCTCGACTTTGCCGTCGTCATTGACCTCGACACCGTTAATAATGCGGTTCCCGTTAGCCGTATTTAGCATCGACACGCTCCCAGGGAGCAGAAAGCCGTCGACGCTGGTTGGCTGTGGGTTACTGACACGGGCCGCCTCGATGAGCTGTATCCGTAGCGAGTACGGCATCAAAGCGGTACCTTGCCGGTACTTAAAGAGGACAAAGGCGTCTCCGTCAATGGCATATGACATGTAGGCAATGTCCTGCATGTCGTAAAAGTTATTGCGGCCTAGTACGTCACACTCCGTCGAGTCTGCCCAGAGAGCAAACTCGGCTTTTACCTTGCGGCTCCATGCTTCCGCGTCTTCTGCCGTCATGCCTAGCATCTTATACATAGGACGCGGCGACACTTTAAGGCCAGAGCCTACGATGTTGGTCCGGCTGGTATTAATCGCAGCCGAGGCGACAGGCGTCCCTAGGACCAGATCGGAGGACCGGCCGCGCAGGACGCCGAGGTTGGCGTCAATGTCGCTTTGTGGCGACGACTTGACCGGCGTCCAGGCGGCCAGGCTTCCCTTTCTAAGGGATGCGCCGGCTTCACTGTAGCCCGTGTTACGGATAGCGCGGCGAGTGACCGATACTGGCGGCGTGTCTGTAGGCATCCGGGCCATTTTCTTCTTGTTCTTACGCTTTTTGCTCATGGCTTATCCTTTCTAGTCGAGTAATACGACTCGTTTACTTTTGGGGTTAGCGGTTACGCCGCTATCGGCGCTTCGTTCTTCCGGCAGTGTCACGCCGGCCGCGCGGAGCTGGTCAATCGCGGTCCGTACCTGCATATAATCGGCCCTACGGTTCTTTATCGTGCCGTCTTGGTATTCCTGGGCCTTTAAAATCTTCTTTTCAGACTCGATAAGTGCCCGTAACCGGGCCTCTTGGACGGAGTCGGTCATACTGTCACGCCCTTTCTAATACATCCGTACTGGGTTTTATGCGTTTTCCTCTTTTTCGCGGGTTCCGTGCCATTTACGATGGCTTCCTGGAGGTCCCAGTCTGGGAGCAGGGAGCGCATACACGCGAGATTATAGACCATGAGGTCAATCGGTTCGTTACGCTTATCGGCAGCGATGTTTTTCCACTTTTTGACCAGCGTCCCCGCGTGCTTTTCAATCACAAGGCGTTCGGCGAGGAGGCCCTTAAAGTAGGTCCGGGTATAGCCGCGCTGTTCGTCAAGAGGAAAGTGCGAATATTTGGGCCCAGGCTCTGTAATGGCCTTGAGGCGCTGCATAATGTGTTGCTTGCCGTCGTCGACGCCGACGTATAAGAGCTTGGCACCTGGGACCTGCGACGGTCGTATCGGTCCGATGAGCGGTACGCCAAAGGTTTGGGCGCCGCGGATGGGGACGCGCTGTAGCGCCTTACGCTTTAGGCAGTAGTCGGCGACTTGTTTGCTGTAATGGCCGCCATAGTCGACAAAGGTCCGGGAGACCTTGAGCGTCCGGCCGTCCTTAAAGTGCCATTCTTTGGCAAGGAGCCTATCTAGCATCTCCCAGACCGGGGAATCGTAGTCCGGGACGCCTAAGAGGATACCCTTTTCGATGCCCCAGCGCTCTTCGCCGCGGCCCCAGCCGGCTATCTCGTACTCCAGACGGTCGTCCTGCGTATCGACGGCAGCCGTTAAGAGCGTGACGCCTTCGGGGAGCTCTGCGCCGTAGTCTTCGCGGCGCGCGAGGAGCGGCTCCAGGTCCTCGATTTTGCTATCGGGGTCATAGATTTCAGCCAGGCGTGTATTTACAAACGTTTTCATGCTCTCTTCGTCGTCCTGGGCCTCTAAATATTCCCGGACAATGTCGGTCCAGTGCACCCAGGGGGACGTGAAGGCATTGACGTGGAACGAGCGGACCGCAGTCACGCCGGGATTTAAGGCGATGTACCCTTGTTCCATGTTCTTTACTTCGGCTTCCGTGTATTCATAGCCGCAGTCGGGGCAAATCCACCATACCTTCTTCACTTCATACGATTTTTGGCCGTCATTTTCAAAGGTATCGTATTCGTATCGCATGTTATCGATGGTCAGCCAGTGCCATTCGCCGCAGTTCGGGCACTTATAGCGCCATTCCTCTTGGCTCCCCAGCATATATTCGCGGTTGATACGGCTGGTTCTATCCGTCGGCGTCGAGAAAAGGCCGATGATGCGGTTCCAAAAGTTGGACGTACGCTTTTCCGCCAGGTTCACCGGGTCGCCTTCCGTGCCTGCCGACGTTGAAAAACGGTCCACTTCGTCGCAGACAAGGACGCGGATGGAGCGCTTGGCAAGGCCGGACGGCGCGTTCGAGCCGACGAGGGATAAGTATCCGCCGGGAAAGAGCTTTTTGAGGATGGTATTGCCGCCATTTCGGCTTTTTTGCTCGTGGATACGCGCCGAGAGGACCGGCGTCATGGCAACGGTTGGGGTGAGTCGTTCCTTTGAAAAGTCCTGGCTATCTTCGACCGTCGGCTGTACCATCAACATAGGGCACGGGTCCAGGTGAATGTAGCGGCCCAACAAATTGAAGAGAATTTCAGACTTCCCCAGCTGCGCGCCCAGCATCGCGACGACCTTATTCACGCCTTTAGCCGTAAAGGCATCCATGATAGGTATCTGGTAGTTTTTGGATACCCAGCGGCCGGGATCAGCGCCGTACTCTGCCGGAATTTGCCGGTACTCATCGGCCCACTCCGATACAGACATGAGAGGCGGCGGTGCGACGTCGGCTAGAATGGTCTGCATGAGCTTAATTGTCTTTTTAGGGACGTTCCTACTCATCGTCATCACCTTCTACGTCCATGTCGGCCAGTTTTTCCGCGTCAAATTCAGAGAGTTCCTGGAGCGCTCGCGTGATTTCTTTGGTCAAAATTTCGTTAATATCCTCTGGAGACTTCCCAGCAAGGGAGGTCGCCATCTTCGATGGGAGCGATAAAAGCGTACGACGAAAGACCACAACCATGTTACCGATGAGATATATGATGTCATCTGTCGAGTGCATGTCATTTTTCATCTCTCCTAACTTAATTTCAGCCATTTCACGCTTTGCTTTTTCGTGGAGCGCCCGCTCTTCGTCGAGCGACACGCCCTCGGCGCCGCTGTCTCCTTGGTCCAGGCGGTGTATATTTTGGAGGCTCTGCACCAGGAGGATTTTACCCTGGTCGTCGGCGACAACCGTGCCGTCTTTTTTGAGTTGTGCGACGCGCTGCGGCGTCACGCCGATGACTTTCCCCATCTCGTTCTGCGAGATTTGGAGCGAGCGCCAGCACTTGGATACATTCACGATATACACCACCTTTCCTTGGGTCCTTTGTATGCCTTAAAGGCATGAAAGCAGGGCAAGTATAGCAAATACGCAAAAAAGCCCACACCTAGATAATGCGGGCGGGGCGCCCGACCCCTGCCGACGCCTTGTTTTGTGGAAGTACCTTAATGAAATTAAAGTATTATACTTAATATAGTTAAAAGTTTATTGTTCTGATAAATTTATCCAGATTTTGAGAATAAACGGAATAGTTCAAAGGTCAAAGGCTCTCCTTGTTTTCCTGGTCGTCCTCTGGCTCGGCGCCCAGGCTGTCGACGATGGCCTGCTCACGGTCGGACAGTACCCATTCAGTCCGCCGCTCTAATTCTCGCCGCCGCTCTAATTCCATGACCTGGCGGATAGGCTGACTGGGGACGAGATACCCAGAGCCGTAGATGGTTTTCTTCTTTTCATGTTGGCTGTCTAAATGGCGGACGAATTGGACGCGGTCTTCCTGGTAGTCAATGCCAAGCTTGGAGAACTGCGCGAGGTGCGATGCCGTGATGACTTCGGGCGGGTACTTGTACCGCGGCGGATGCTTCACGTCCTTTTGTTCCTTCCTGGCTTTCTTTGCCGCGGCCTCGATGATGTTATGGAGGTCTGGGGCGGTACGGAGTCGTGGACCAGACGAACAGACAAAGGACGTCGAGACGCAGGCACCGTTGTCGTAGATAATGTCCGCGTTGATGCCGATAGTAGACCGTGCGCGGATGCCTAGACAGGTAAGATGCGGGGCGTATCGTCCATGGTATCACCTCACAAAATACGCATACAAAAAGAGACCGGACAGTGTTGTCTGGTCTCTTTTGATTTTTTCACACTACTATTATATCACTTGCTTAAGTGTATTTTTATGGACACTTTGGAAGGATTTTAAGGCACGGGCGTGGAGTTTAAAGACGCCATTCCCGTAGAGGTTATAGTGGAGGGCCTTGCCGATGGCGGTCCAGGATAGGCCCGTGATGTAACGGTCCAGGAGTATAGCTTGATAGCGGACGTTGGGGACCTGGGCGATGAGGTACTCGGCCTCGCTTTGCATGGTGATGAGTTTATCCCATTCGGCGCTTACCCTTGCCATACTGGCCTCCAGGCGGACGACCTTGTTCGAGAGGTCCGCGTGTGTGCTGGTCTGTACCGCTTCCCCGAGACTTGGCGCCGATAAGGATAAGACGTCTTTACGCAGCTGGTCCAGCTCCCGCCGCTTAGCCGCGAGAAGCTCTCGCTGGTCGCGTACGCGCTGTAAGTATTGTTTGGCTGTCATGGCCTCCTCCTATCTTTTAAGATACACTCCCCCACAATATCAGAGAGGGCACAGGCGATGACAAAGACGCAAAAACACGTCATAAAGGGATGTAAGGCCACAAAGTCCCAGAAAGTCATACACTATCACCTCGCTTGCTTTGGTGGTATTTCCTGTGCATGAATAAGAGTATCATACTATAGACCGCGATGTCTGTGAGGCTTTCCCCCACCTTCACGCCGTCGACGCCATTATTTTCAATGTGGGCGACGTGTTTCCGTTGGTACGCCTTGGCTTCCTGGTACATGGTTTCCCAGTTCGCCTTCCCATATTCCATTCGCGCGCCGGTCCTGAAATTTGCCAGCGGGTCCCGCGGTCCGTACTGGTTGCTCTTGGTGATAAATAGATCACCAAGCTTTTTAAACTGCTCCAGCATAAAGGCCGTAAACTCGTCGTTTAGGTCCGCGTAGCCCGTAGGCTTTGCGGGTGTCTGCGGCACTTGGTCCTCTTTTTTCTTTTTGCCGACGTCCTTTAGGGCACGGTCCGCCGTCGGGTCGTGATAGTGTTCTCCGTTCATTTCGTCACCTCCATGGGTTCACAGCGCAGTGGCCCCAGGTCGATGGGACCGTACTTCTTTTCGTAGACTTCGAGTTCCAAAAAGAGGACGTGTATTTCAAGTTGTAAGCATTTCATAAATTCCACGATACTAATTTCGTTGTCACGCATAAGACCGGCACAGAGTTTCATGTACTTTTGGACGCGGACCAGGCGATCGCGGCCAAAACCGTACAGCGTATGGAGTGCCCACAGCATCAAGACGTAGGAGTACTCAAGCCCAGCCTCTGATATTTTCCGTTTACCGCTCCCTTGTACGCCAATTCCTTTTTTCACCCAGGCCATGTAGTCCCGTTTAAGGCGCGGGTCGGTAATGGCATCCAGTTTATTTCGGTATGCACTAAAGGTATCCCCGCAGCCGGAGATGCGTTCCGCGTGCCGGTTGACCTCGTCGCTCAGGGCGCTTATCCGCTTTTTGCCAAAATTAAATTTATCATGTAGCGCCATACAAGTGAGGGTCTGCGTCCCTACCATAGCGGCAAAGGCCGCCGTCATCCGGGGATCGCTTAGCATCCGCCGGTCCTCGTTGGTTATCTCTAACATCAGTATACACTCCTTTCACATGTTGCGTTAAATCACGCGGTACAATATCCGCAGCACTTTGGCCATCGCCTTATCGGGTGGCGTCGTTTTGCCGGCTTCGGCTTGGTTGAGTAGGTCCGCGAGGCGCGCCAGTGTACGGAGTTCGCCCTCGATGGCGTCCGCGGCAATTTCATCGCGGCCCCAGGTCTGATTCCTTCGTACCGGATACCTTTTCCGACAGACTGGACGCCTGCAGGGACAGGATATCGGAACGGACCTCCATCATTTCCTTTTCCATCTGCTTGACAATCTGGTTCTGCCGGCGGATGCGGTTCAGATAATCCCGTGCTGTCATTTTCTCCCTCGTTTCTTATGAGCTTCATACTGAGTTCTCTTTTCGCACGCGTAGCACATATATTCCTGAATCGGTTTCCTGCCACGAAAACGCCACGGATATTTCTGACGCTCTTCTGCTTTCCGTTTCCGATAGACTTCCCGCTCTTCTTCAGTCATTATGCGGGTATGTACTTCGCCATCCGCGTAGTCGTTCTTCATGGTCATCTTCCTCCTTTGTATCGGTATCCCTTCCGGGCCAGCATCTTAGCATGCCGGCACCGGCTTTTTACGGCGTGATTCCGGCAGGACCGCTGCCAGGCCTTACGCATGATATAATGCCGGTGCTGGCTCTGCCGGGATTGCGCCCGCTTTGAGAATGCCCTTACAAGTTTCATGATGCCATCTTCTAGTTTCGATTTATTCATTTTATTCGCCATCCTTATCAATTGGGAAATTAATATGATGCTTAACAGCCAAGAATATTTGCACCACACCAAGAGATAACAAACACGCCTTATCTCTACAAGTCCACCCAAAACAACAATCTCGCATTTTGGTATTAACAATGATCCCAAATATCATTTTTCTACCTCCTACTATTCGCTGTCAATTAATCCCCACGGATCATCATTTGGCTGTTCTTTTCTGTCAAACGGTCGACCTGCCCTGATCCATAATATATTTTGGGCTTGATAAGCATCTGACGTAGGACTACATTTTCCCTTTTTGGTGATCCTCTTTTGCTTGGCTAATTTCTTTAACTCCGAGTCTGTCATATTTCGTAGTTCCGATATCTTCATAGACTTTCTCCTCCCAACTGTTTTAAAAGCGGCAATAATTCGTTCGTGATGCCATCTTCTAGTTTCGATTTATTCATTTCAGCGCCTCTCTTTTCTTTTTATTTACCAGCTAAAACGTTTTAAATTCCGCTGTATGGTGTTTTTATTATTTACTCAGGGATATTTTCACGCGAGTAAGTTCCGTCCGTATTTTCGCCACTCTAGACGTTTTCTGACTGTTCGTTGAATCTCTCCTTTTCCTTTTGCAGATACACTAAAGACCGTTCTAATTCATGTTGGATTGCCTTACAAACGGTATTTGCCGTTGCCCGGCACACGCCATATCCCGATAACTGTACCCCGTTAATCGTGATATGGGGATCCACCCCTTCGTCAAATTCCGTCAGGACCTTCCGTATGGCATCTATTTCATTCTCCAGCAACAATAGGCCGTAGTTTTTTCGTTGTTTATCTGTCGTCATTCTGCTCATTCCTTTCTCACGGAATCAATCCGGGCCTTCAGGCTATTCAGTACAAAAGCCTGGGCCGCGTCCTTCTTGGTCAGGGCATCGGCTAAGTCCTCATCCCGGGTGCCCTCGCAGATGAGATGATGCACGATGACCGGGTATTCCTGGCCCTGCCGGTGCAGGCGTTTGTTTGCCTGCTGATACAGTTCAAGGGACCAGTTCAGCCCGAACCAGATGATATGATGCCCGCCCTGCTGCAGGTTCAGCCCGTAGCCCGTCGACGCGGGATGCGCTAAGAGCAAATCGACCTGGCCATCATTCCAGGCCTGCTCATCGTCCGCGTTCTTATACACCCGATAGCGCAGTTTCGTCTTTGCCAGGGCTTCTGTCAGCCGGTCGCGGTCGTGCTGGAAATTATAAAAGACAAGGGCATGCTGCCCGTTCAGCTTTTCAACCAGCTCCATAAAAGCCTCCAGTTTGCAGTCATGGACCACATGCACCGCGTGCTCTTCGTCGTAAATGGCGCCATTCGCTAATTGCTGGAGCTTATTCGACAGCGCTGCTGCCGATGTCACGTCGATATCGCCTTCCGGCAGGGCCAGAATCATGGTCATTTCAAGTTCACGATAGGCTTTCTTCGCTTTTGGCGACAAGACTACAGGCACATCGTCATAAACACATTCCGGCAGCTGTAAATAGTCCGATGCTTTCATGCTGATGCAGATATCAGCTATCTTTTTCATGACGGACTCCTGGGCCCCGTCTTTCGGGTCATACTCGTAAATCACATCGCGGCTCCTGCGCCCCGGTTCAAAATAGCGTTCCCGGAAATGTGTATAATAGCGACCCAGCCGTTCGCCGCGGTCCAGCAGGTACACCTGGCTCCACAGGTCCATCAGCCCGTTTGGCGACGGCGTACCTGTCAGCCCGACGATACGCCGGATATGCGGCCGGATAGCAGCCAGGGCTTTGAACCGTTTCGCGCTATGGCTCTTGAATGATGAGAACTCATCACATACCACCATGTCAAAAGGCCAGTCATTCTGATAGTACTCCACCAGCCAGACGACGTTCTCCCGATTGATGACGTAGATATCAGCTGGTGTATTCAAAGCGCGGATCCGCGCCCGTTCACCGCCCAGGACGGTCGAGAACCGCAGATGTCTTAGGTTATCCCATTTCGCGGCTTCCCGCTGCCAGGTAGCTTCGGCTACTTTTTTCGGCGCGACGACGAGTACATGATTGACGGCGAACCGCCCGTATTTCAGCTCATTGACCGCGGTCAGCGTGATAGCTGTCTTTCCAAGGCCCATGTCGAGGAATAAACCGATAGCCGGCTTCTGCAGGACCTGCTGGATGCAGTACGATTGATACGGATGAGGCTTGAACTTCATGATGCATCCCTCCTAACATTGCCAAAATCCATCATGGTTTCGCGTCTATGCCCAGCCGAATGGCGTGGACGTCTAAATACTCATTGACTGCGTTTTCGCCCCGCAGAACGTAAACTACGCAGTTTCTCTCTTTCAGCCGCTTCATCTGTGCCACCTGCAGCGGCGTCGGCTTGTTCGTTTCTGTTTTCAGTTCGACGAATTCTATCTTCCCGTCTGGGAAAATAATGATGCGGTCCGGTACGCCGGTATTCCCAGGTGATACCCATTTATAGGCGATACCGCCCATGGCTTTGACACCGGCTACCAGTTTCCTTTCTATCGTTCGTTCCAGAGTCATCAGTAAACCTCCCGTGTATAAATTAGCATATCGAACACGTGTTCTTTTTTTCAAGTGTGCACATTCTTATATAAAAGATACTTTTTTTAGAGGATTAGAGAACACATATACGCGTATAGCATAGCGTATTCTCAATACCTTTATCAAAGTCTTACTTTTAACTATTTATATATAGATAATGTTCACATAGGTCATTTTTACGTGTAAAGCCAGTAATAATGCGGCTCTAGCTGTGCACAAACCCTGTGCGCAAAACATTTGTTTGTGCACACTAGAGGTGCTTTTTGCTTTATCAAGTATGATTTTTAGTTCTTAAAACTCGCTCAAGCACTCTTTACGTTTTTTAAGTCTGCTTAAATTGGCCATAGAATGTTCACGCCTCCCTGCTGTATTAAAATTCAATAATTTAAATATTTATTATTTCGAATCCCCGTTGTACCCCGCAGTAGCCATAGCGTCTGCGGCTTTTGTTGCGCTTCCATCCGGGCAGTCCTGCCAGGACGTAGTTGATATCTCTGGCGTCGGATCGTTTCATGTTCCGCGGATCGCCGCCGAAGCATTCGCACCAGATTTCTAAGGCGCAGGTCTTGGTCCGCTTTACCGTCGTTTCACATTGGGCTGTTCCCGCCCAGAACATCCGCCGGGCCGCCAGGCTCAGGCTATCGTAATTGTCCGGTACCGGTTTTTCAAGGAAATCCCGTATCATGCCTTCCTTGACATTGTCCTCGCGGTGCTGTTCCTGTTCGTCTTTGGCCATGCTATCTAATTCCGGCGTATCCATGTACAGCGGCTCGCCCTTCGTCCAATAATGGAATGCCTCCGCCCAGAACTGGTCGACCTCGTCAGGCAGCTCGCCCCAGATGCTCCTCGTTGGCGCGCAGATACCGACATCGACAGGCCAGAAACGTCGGGATCCTGTCGGGTCCTTTAAAAAATCATGGTCGTTGCATGTGCCGAAAAAGATACATTTACGCGGAAATCGGCCCGTATGGCGGCCGTACGGCTGACGATAGACATCGTCACAGCGGGACAGGAACTGCTTGATTTCGTTATCATCTGATTTGCTGTAGCCTGTCATTTCACCGATTTCGACTATCCAGATACCCTGTATCATTTCCGCGGCGTCCTTGCCCCGGAATGATTGCAGGCTGTCGCTGTGCCAGCTTATTCCCAGTGTTTTCAGGAACGTCGTCTTACCGATGCCCTGCGGCCCCGTGAATACCGGTACATAGTCATATTTACAGCCAGGCGTCATGACACGGGCCACGCCGGCGGCCATGGACTTCCTGGCGACGGCACGGACATATTCATTGTCCGCGGCGCCCAGATAGTCATGCAGGGACGTTTCGATGCGATGCATGCCGTCCCAGCTCAGGCTTTGCAGGTAATCCCGTACTTCGTTGAAGCGGTGCTGCTCTGATACCAGCATCAGCGCGCCGGCTATCTTGTCACGGCCTGTGATGCCGTAACGGTTCTCCAGATACCAGGTAACGCCCGCGTCGTCTGTGTCCTGCCAAAGGCGCCGCCCTATTGAGCCATTCCACGGAAGCGGGCCCAGTACCAGGCCGCGCGTCGAGAAGTCGTCAATGGCTACGATGCCGCGCAGTTCTGGGTCATAGTTGAGGATCCGGATGATGTTGTCCATTGTCTTTTTCGGCCGTCCTGTGTTCTGGTCGTACTCCAGACGGGCTTCCCGCATCCAGTCCACGCTGTCATTCGACATCTTGATTTCTGGTACCGGGCTATCCGTGTCCTCCGGGATAGCGGAAAAGACATCGGATGCATGCTGTTGAGCCGTGGCATTGAGGTCTGTCATGACGTCGGCATCCTGCATGGCCAGATGTTTCATGGCCTGGTAGCTCGGCAGGCGGTTGACCGGCGTGCCGTCCTTGACGTCCGCATCATCGTCACTGAACAGGTGCAGGCGTACCAGGTCGAAGGCATTGACGAGCTGGCCGCTGCAGGGGTCCGTGGCATGATGGCTGTATAAAAATTTATTGTTATCATACAGGACCGCCCCGGCAACGGTCGAGCCGCCTGTATAGGTCAGTCGGTCGTCTTTGTCTGTCGGTTCATACGCATTCGGAATGAATGCTCCAATAGCGCTCAGGATGTCATAGGTCCGGCAGAATGCGCCTACGACGCCTACTTTTTTCGTTGGGTCCTGCTGTTTGGCCAGCAGTTCTTTCGGTTTCAGTTCTTTGCCGGGTACCTGCGGCCATGAGCGGACGTCATGCCAGTCCTCGTACTGCTTCAGGATGCCGTCAGCGCTGACAAAGGGCTTATCTCCATAATGGAATATATACTGGCTGTCAATACTGCACCCGGGCCAGTACATCAGCCGTGACACGTCGAATGTCGTCGGGTCACACAGCTCGATACCAATGATACTGGCCAGTTTACGTGCAATCGGTTCGTACTCATCAGCGCTGACCGTCTTATCAAGCGGCAGGATGACGCGCAGGCGCGGGCGGAATGGCGCATGGGACCGTGTGCTGTAGATGGCGTAGGCAACGCCCAGGCTGTCGACACGGCGGACGACGTTATCCGTTTCGCCACTGGCGATGTTATCGAGGTCCAGTGTGACCAGGTCGCGCCCCGTCACGGCAGACGCCTTGCGCCGCGTGCCGTTCAGTGTACCACCGACAAAGCCGCCGATGTCCTTCAGTTCTCCCTGTTGCCGTTTCGACAGTTTCATGTAGTCTTCATAGGTTTCCGGAGTCCGCTGTGGCGTGCGCAGTCGCTCGATGAATTCGGACCACATGGAATCTATCTGTATCCAGTTCGTGGAATTTCGGCTGCTGCCGATACTGATCAGCAGCTTTCTATCATTCTGCAAGATACCACCCCCTCTCCTAGTCCTTTTTATAGTACGGGCTGATGAACCCGTCCGCGTTCAGGATGAGGCCTGTAGCCCATGGAATTGGTTCACACATGATAGCGTTGATCCGGTCGATTTCATCGTCATGCAGCTGGGCTTTCGGTACTTCCAGGACGACTTCATCATGGATGTGCATGAGCAGTTTATAGCCGTGCTGGGCCAGCCGTTTGATAGCCAGGGCCAGGCAGTCCCGTGCGATGGCCTGTGTGATGTTTTCGACGAGCTTGCCGCCGTAGGTCGATGTGTTTACCCAGTTCGCGCCTATCTGTGTCTTGTAATGGATGGCAGGACGGCCGAACTGGTTATCCGCGATATACGGCTGAGGATAGAAAAGCCGCCGGCCACTGGGCAGTATAATTGCCAGGTAGTCATAGCCATACACCAGATTGCATTCCCGGCTGAACAGGATGCCGTGCGGCAGTCCGACAGGCTGAGCGTCTTGCATGACGGACATGGCCGCCGTGTCGACGGCATACCAGAAATCCTGAATTCGTGGATTCGAGGCCCGCCAGCGCTGTACGATATCCGGCAGTTCCTCCTCCGTCAGTTTCATCTTGAGCGCGCCCATGGAAATCAGCGCATTCGGTCCGCCCTGATAGCCGAGAGCCAGTTCAGCAACTTTCCCTTTTTGCCGGAGATGGCCGTTGACGCCGTGCTTGACGACCGGGACACCGAACATAGAACTTGCTGATGCACAATAGATATCGCCGTTGTTGGCAAAGACATCCATACGCCACTTTTCGCCGGCCAACCAGGACAATACGCGCGCCTCGATAGCTGAGAAGTCAGAAACGCATAGCATGGCGTCGTCCGGTGCGATGAACGCCGTACGGATAAGCTGAGACAGGATACTGGCTACATCACCATAGAGCAACGCCAGGCCGCGGCGGTTCTTTGTCTTGACCAGATGCCGCGCCGTGTCTATGGCAGTCGGTACGTCGTGCGGCAGGTTCTGCACCTGGACCAGGCGGCCCGCCCAGCGGCCGGTCCGATTGGCCCCGTAAAATTGCAGGACACCACGAATGCGACCGTCAGAGCAGACAGCCCGGTCCATGGCCTGATATTTCGACACACTGCTTTTTGATAGGTTCTTTCGGATCCGCAGGACCTCTTCTGCTTTGCCGCTGGCTACTTTCAGCGATTCTGCGACGGTATCCTTGGTCAGTTTCTCCAGTTCCAGGTCCGTGTTTTCATTGAGCCAGGCTATCAGCTGGTTCCGGCTGTTCGGATTCTGCAGGCCTGTGATTTGTACAGCCCGTTCAATCAGGGCATTCCGGTGCGCGCTGTCTATCGAGATAGCGCCGTCGACGAGCTCCATGTCGAGCTGGATACCGCGATGGTTGAGCTCGTAGTCGATTACCCAGTCCTCCTGTACCCAGTCCGGCACCGGGTACATCATCAGGCGATGATAGTCCGCCATCTCCGTCACGACATCCTGGGCGTTGTATAATTTAAAGGTCCGCCATTTTTCCGGGTCATGCTTCGGCAGGTTCCTCGTCCGGCTGCCATTACGTTTTGTCGGCTTGCAGGGCAGACAAAAATATCGGATCAGCGCTTTGCCTGCAGACATCTTGCGCTTATCCTCCGGCAGGCCCAGAGCGCTGCCCAAGTTAGCCAGCCCGGCAGGATAGCCCAGATACAGGCCGTGGAGCATCGTGCATCGCCACTGATCAGGCGGCGTCCGATAGCCGGCCCGGTTTAAGCATGTAATTTCAAAGGCCGCATTGTAGGCGTGCTTAATGACATCCGGGTCCTGCAGGTCTGCTAAGACTTCGGCGGGTATCTGCTGCCCCGCTGTCAGGTCGATGACACGGACCGAGCCAAACCCATAGGCATAAGCAAAGAGCAGGAGTTCAAAGGCATCCGTGTCGCAGTATTTAAACAGCCCGCATTTACCGATATCGACGTCGGAAAAGGTTTCAATATCAATACTGAGATGTTTCATCATATCACCTCGAATATAAGAAAATAGGCGCGCAGGGTTCCACGCGCCTACGAATGACACATTACATTACATTACTTCGCCAGTAAGAGGATTGATAGCAGGCGCGGCCTGGGCTCCCGGTTCCTGAATGACATGGAATACAGATTTCGCTGTCGGTGCGGACCCGCCGAGCGGTTCACCGTCGCGGACCTTCTGGACCGGGCCGAGGCCGCAGCCAATGCCCTTCTTACCTTGATAGTTGTATGCAAAGAAGTTGACACAAATGTTGGCGTACAAGCCACTGTATACCTGTGTGGCATCGATGATGCGGTTCATCCGGGCATCGACGATATCGACGGGCTTATCAGCTGGGCTGGATGCCGCGAATACCCAGCAGCCTTTGCATTCCGGCCCGAAGGCGTTGCCGTTCTGGGTCAGGCCGTCGCCGTCCCATACAGGCGTCGGCGTCTTCGCCGGAGCCGTGCCGTTCCATTTGCCGTTCATGCCGTTGCGCGTGGCGGCGGCGATAGCCGCATCAACCTTTTTCTTTCCTTCTATATCCGATTTCGGCAGCAGGATGGTTACACTATATTTTTGCGTGGCCTGCGGGTCCCGGCCGTACGGTTTCAAGAGATGTACATAACTGAGTCTTACGTTTTCTACTACGATGCTGGTGTTTTCCATTGTGCATTCCTCCAATTAATCTTCAATCTTTTTAAATACATCAGCGGCTTTCGGCGTCAGGTCCATGGGCGGTCGTTTGTCAGAGTCTGGTGCCAATGTTGGCTTGCCTGGTTTCTTTTCGACGTAGTCGCCGACGAGTTCAGTAAATAGTTTCTTGCCGATGGTCTTTTCTGTTTTGGCCAGGGTCAATGGTACGCGTTCATACAGGACTGATTCATCGATACCGTTGTCCATGAGCGCCTTGAATGCCGCGTCCGTGTCTGTGAAGGCCCGACTGCCGCGGCCTTCTACGCATTTCCAGCCTGGGACGTGGATACCCTGCAGCGTGCAGGATAAGCCGTACTCCTGCAGGTCCTCAGCCCATGCCTTGAGCTGTTTCGCCTTCTTCAGGTATTCGCCCAGTTCCGGCATGGTTATCATCGTCGGGTCGTGCTTTTCTTCTGCCGTATCTACCATGGCCGCGTAGAATTCACAGCGCGCCTTGCCTTGAGCTTTTGCCCGGCAGAACCGGCACCAGTCGCCGGGGTGAAACTGCCCTGCGCTTTCAGAATAAGCCTCCTGGGCTTTCGGTTTGACTACGGACTCAGCCCATTGCGTGAGCTGTTCGATGCCCAGTGTCTCCTGGCTGAAATTGTTGATACGCGGCTGGATGATGTGCATGTGCACCGTCTCGAACTGGTACAGGAACTGATAGGCCGATAGCGCCCCCAGGGCGTACAGCCTCATCTGTGGATTATTGGCGGCGTCTACGGGTACGCCTTTCCCGTACTTGAAATCGATGACATGCAGTTCTTTCGGGGCCATGATCAGGCAGTCGGCTGTACCGAATCCATCGGGTACGTACTGGCTGAAGTCTACCCGCTTCTCTGCCGCCACATAAGGCTTTACCTTATATGACAGCAGGATGCCTTTGATGTAGTCCAGATATGTTTCTGTATGGCCGTCCATTTCTGACTGATAGAGTTCATCCTTTTTCAGTTTGTTCATCCGCCGGGTGTACGTCGCATGGCTGATGGGTTCGATAGCATATGAGCGTAATTTCAGTTCAGCAATTTTATGCGCAAGGGATCCTTCCTTTGCAAATTCGGATGTCGTATCCGGGAATTTGGCTTCCATCCGCGGCGCCGCCGTGCACTGGAGCCAGCGGTGCGCAGCGGATGCGCTCAGCAGTGCGTGCTTTGTCATATTCTCGCCCCCAGAGCTCTAAGATCCGTAGCAAGTTCGCCGTATCTTTCTTTCGGGATTTCCATCATGGAGGCGACGCCGTATTTCTGCATGAGCGCCTGGAGTTCAGAAATCTTCCCTGCGTCCATGAGCGGCGCTGTAGCCGTCAGTAATTCATCGAGGGAGTAATCCTTCGCCGGGGCTGTCGGAACGGCCCCTACTGGCGGTTCTGGCGATTTTTGGGCCGGTGCAGGTTCTGGCGCCGGTGCAGGAGCCGGGGATGCTGTTACAGCCGGGGCCGGAGCAGATGCAGGCGTTACCGGAGCAGGCGCTTCTGCTTTCGGTGCTACTGCATCCATATCTGGATGCGTTTCCGCTGCCATTGCACCCGCATCTGGGCTCAGTGCTGAGCGCTGCTGTAAGAATGCTTTCATATCGGATAAGACTTCAGTTACGTTTCCTTCAAAGCTGATTTTCATCATGGTGTGTTTCCTCCTCTTTGCAGTTCAAAACCATTTGATTGTAATAGGATTCCTTGAGTTCGAACCCCAAGGCCCGGCGTCCCATCTGCAGGGCCACGACGGGGACACTGCCGATGCCGGCGAACGGGTCCAGTACGATGTCATCGGGATTGGTCCACAGTTCCAGACACCGGGCGATAAGGTCGAGCTGTAACGGGCAGATGTGTCGTTCGTCCTTTTCATCCCGTGCCGCCGCCCGGTTGAGCGTGTTGCTCTGCCGGATGTCCATCCAGACAGGCGACGCATACCGGCGCCATACCTGATGGCTGTATATCGGTACCGTGTTGTACTTCTTCTTTGCTTCTACGAGTTCCGGATCCGGCTGAGGGCGCAGCGTCTTCACGCCCTCCGGTTCGTTTTCGCCGTAGAACCGTTTCAGCCCGTCTTCATGCGCAACCGGCTCCGGATTATCCCCGGGCTTTCTGAACGTCACGACATAATCAGGGAGCCCATTGCGGCACATGGCCGAATCTTTGCATAGCTGTTTGTGCATCAGCCCCAGGGCTTTTGTACGGGTTGCTTCCACGAGCGGATCCTTCCATATGACGACCCGGCTGTGATAGATGAAGCCGGCCTTCTCGAATGCCCGAATGATTTCGCCGGGGAAATCCTTCAGCCCGATGACGCCATCACGGCTCTTCATCTTAGGGATGTCCATGCAGTGGACCGATACCAGCCTGCCGGGCATGATGACCCGGGAAAGCTCCGTCAGCAGATAGCCGAAATGCGTATAGAACTGGTCATCACTGGCGCTGTTTCCCATATCCCGGTCGCTGTTGCTGTACGTATACAGCGATGAGAACGGCGGGGAAAATATGCTGTAGTGTACACTGCCATCCGGCAGACCATGCAGGATCTCTACGGAATCACCATGATACAGGGACACCTTATCAGTGATATACTGGCTTATTACTTGTGTCATCTTCCAGTTCCTCCTCCGGTTTCGGCATGTACAGTACCGGGATCCCCCGCGCCTGGGCGAATGCGTATTCCGCCATGACGCCCCGGGATGTGGCCCAGTCCTCACCCAGAATGATCAATGCATCGCATCGGGCCAGCAGTGCCAGGCAGTCATCTATGCCGTCTTCATAATCCAGCGCGTGGTAGAACGCCCCGAATGCCAGCACAGGCGAGATGTACGTGTACTTGTCCTCAATCTCGATATCCGGCAGCTGTTTCCTGAGCCGGTACGGGATCCGGTACTCCCGGCTGTTCAGGTCCTGCAGGATCTTTGCGGCCCGGCCCTCGACTTCTTTCTTTCCGCCATATGGCATGGCTACATAAATCAGTTTCATTGCTATATTGCCTCCATTTCTGCCCAGTGGGGCAGTTTCATCGGTACCGTAGGCTTGTACGCCGCAAAGATGCGCCGGGTCTGTGATAACTGGTTCTTTACAGCTTCCCGGGTCAGTTCTGCCATCTGCTTGCGCATATGGATAGCGTAGGTTTCCTTACGTTCGATGTTCTCTTTGACACAGCCCTCTCTGGCTGAGATGATGATGTAGACGTTCACCGGATGCACCTGCCCGAACCGCCAGCAGCGCCGTACGGCCTGATAGTATTGCTCATAGCTGTCTGACAGCCCGACAAAGATCATATTGTGACAGTTCTGCCAGTTCATGCCGAACCCGGCTATACTGGGTTTCGTGATCAGGCATTTCAGCACACCGACAGCGAACCCCAGCATCGTAGACGATTTATACCGGCTCTTGTCGGATCCGCGTACCTGCCGGGACATCCGGCACAGCTTATGCAGTTCCTCCGATTCGGCGTTCAGGTCGCACCATACGAGCCATTGTTCATGGCTGTCATTTACCAGATCCGCCGCGGCGCGGCACCGGGCCTCCAGGGAGTCCTTCCGGGCGTTGCGCCGTTGTGTCAGTGTCAGTTTCTCCTGTATCGGCGTGTCGCTATCTACAATGATTTTATGCATATGCAGTTCCGGCAGTTCGTAGCCTTCGTCCTGGTAGCCCAGGCTGACCGGGTTATCCAGAACAACAGCCCAGCCGGCCATCCAGTGCCAAAATCCCTTTTCCGCATGACCTTTCAAGCGCCATTTAGACGTTTCCCCGCCGTCATGGACAAAGAACATACTGAGCATTTCCGTACGGGTCATGATGCCCAGGAATTCGGCGTGATTGCCCAGTTCCATGTAGTCGTTAGGTGCCGGTGTCGCCGTGCATGCCAGGCGGTATGGCGTCCGGCAGAAAGCGTTGATGAGAGCCGTCCGTACCTTCCCGGTAAACGACTTCAGGATGGATGATTCATCAAGCACAACCCCGGCGAATACGGACGTATCGAACTGGTCCAGCTTGTCGTAGTTCGTGATGTTGATGCCGTCGATGATATCCTTTGGTGTCTCGGCGACGGCCGCTGGAATCCCGAACCGCCGCCCTTCTGCTGCCGTCTGGGACGCGACTGCCAGCGGCGCCAGTATCAGTACCGGCTTATTAGTGGCTTTGTGTACCTCTGACGACCATGTCAGCTGCATCAGCGTTTTCCCCAGCCCGCAATCCGCAAAAATAGCGGCTCTACCCTTTGCCAATGCCCAGTGCACAATGTCGCGCTGGAAGTCGAACAGCGCCGGATTCAGCTGATCCGCAGGGACCTGCAGACCGTGGCTGGCATCGATCGTCATCTTAGATTGTATGAAATCTGTGTAATCCATGGTGTTCACTCGTTTTCTGTGGTATACTGTTGCTGGAGTATTTTTTTTATGCCGGTATCCTGTTGGCGCAGGAGCCGGCTCTTTTTGTATGCCCATGCACTCATCCGGGATGCAGTAGCCATCCCAGGCACAGGCGCTGCAGTCTTCCATAGGCCCGCCTCCTTTACATCTTCTCTAAGAACAGTCGTATTTCACGGCCTACAGATAATCGGTCTGCAAACGTGGCCTGCTGCCGGAAATCCTCCATGTAGGCTTCCACCATCTCTTCATATATGGCGGCCTTGAATACGCTGGTCGTATTGGCTGGTCGTGCCCGGAACTCTTTCAGTACCGATACGCTGCCATCGCTTTCCGGTTTCAGGTACCCGGCGGCAATCAGCCGGTGTTTCATCGTCCGCAGTGCGTCAGAAGATACATCTACGGCCCTTGCCCCTTCTTCATTCGTCAGATTCGGATTCTCAGCGTACAGGGAAAACATCTGAGCCATTTTGGATTTTTTCATTGCGCCCTCCTTTAATGGATGATTAAATGGTTCGTCCACATGATATATGCGACCATGAGGATCATGACAAGCAAGCCGCCCAGGAACATGGCGACAGACATCGCTGTGTCCGCCTGATTCTGCAGCCGGAGTATTTCATCCCATGCGCCGTCATCGATTTCCGGTTCTGTGTATTGCTCCGTGTACTGTTCCGGGTTATGTCGTGAGTTGATCCATGGCGCCGGGTTCTGTAATTGCTGTTGTTTCATTCCTTCTCTGCCTCCTTTAACTCGTCTAATAGGTCTTTGCCGTCGTAGCGGCGTAGGAACTCGTTGAACGTAGCTTTTCGTACTCGTTTGAAATTCCCGAATTTCAGTGTGATCAGCATGCCGCTCTTCACGAGCCGGGCAACATTCGCCGGGCTCGTGTGAAGGCGCATCCGCACTTCATCCAGAGACATCAACCGGTCGCAGTCATCGGGAAACATCTGTTCTTTCATTGTTCCGCCTCCTCTCCTGGAAGTTGTTAAGCTCTGCCGGTAGAGCCGCTGATGCGTTTAAATCCTTTGTGGCTGTGTCCACGGCTCAAGCTCTCCATGATAGTAATCTGAAATCTGTCTTATCGGGTATAACCGATAGAAAGGGTTTGCTTATAGCTTCTGTATTTTTTCCCACATAAACTCTGCCATCTTTATAGCCAGCCATCCTGCAACGGTAATGTTGATGAAAATTGATATTAAAATCATTAGACAAAGTAAAAGATAGTTTTCTATATTACAAAACCATGCCATACTTTTCCTCAACCTCTTTCGTCCAGTGTGTAACTTCATCCAGTGCGTCGGGATAAGGGCCATCAGATAACAGGAAAATCACGTCAGCGCAACAGTCCTGGTATCCTTTTGCAAAAGCCGCTTCCCATTGAAAGTTCTCTTTCAACGTTACAGAATTAGAGTCTATAGCTTTCATCTTAGCCTTAATGGCTTTTTCCCATCTGCGCTGGAACCATACTTGCCTAGCCAGTTTTTCTCTGTTCGTCATGTTCTGTGCCTCCGTTTTCCATTCACCTAGTTTGCGATATAATATTCACAAAAGGAGGTGAGCTTAAATGGCTAACATTTTTCATTTTTCTGAGCTGTCTCAGCCTATGCAGGATGCATTAGTTCGATACATCAACTCTAGGTTTAGTAAGCGGAATTACATAAATCATTCGGTATCGGCATATAGCTTAAAACAGCGTTTCACTACAGTAGTCTCGTCTAAAGATGAACACGTAACATCTCAGTGCTTCAAAGAAGCAATGGAGTTTTGCGGTTTCCGTTCGATTCTTCGGAAAAACACCTCAGGGGAATCCGCAAACTGGGAGTTTAATGTTTACATCTTAAAGCGTCCTCGAGAGCTGCCATAATTTCTTCTTTTGAGAATGAATCCTTATCCAGTGCATTGGAAAAGGGTTCATTTTTCATACATAGCGCGATGGCCCCCGGGTAATCTAATACGGAATAGCAATCTGCATCCGTACTGCAATCCTCTGGAGCTAAGACGGTATGGATACCGGCAGATCTAAAGACGCGTGCCAGAGTGGATTTACCTAGGCCTACCCCGTACAGGCATACCATGCCGTGATTTTGTACGGCCAAAGCCAGTGCCTGTATCTGCGTATCCGTGAGCATCGTCTTCAGATAAGTGCTGAATTGGTTCATGCTCTGTGCCTCCTTTCTTTTTGGCTTTTATACTTGCGTAAACGAAAGTTATTCGGCAAAAAAAACGCTAATACATTCGGCATTCGACATTCCTAAAATATTTTTTAAGGCTTGAATTTCTGCTCTTGAAAAATCGCTTTTACCCTTTATTTTACGATAAAGAGTAACTTCGTTCATACCAAGTTGATCTGCTACTGCTGACATAGATAATTTTTTGCGATTCATCATATAGCGGAATAACGGTTCATCAAACATTTTTCCTCACCTCTCTTCTTGCGTTTTCGCAAGTTTATGATACTACGTATTTTTTCGGTTGTCAATGCGAAAACGCAAGAAAAATAAATATTACGCTTTGAATATTGCAAATACGCAAGTTAAAGGATATAATATAATCAAAAGAAAGGATGGTAAATGTGAAGCCTGTTAAAGCTATTATAAAAGAAAAACGATTAGAACATGGATTAACTATGAAAGAGCTAGCTCAAAAAGTCGGGGTGAGCGAAGGTACTATATCTCGATGGGAGTCAGGGGAAATAGCAAATATGCGTCGTAGTGCCATGGTCTCTTTATCGAAAGTACTAGACATCCCACCGGAAACACTCATGGGCTGGGATTCGGACACACAAAAGCAAGACGATATCCCTCTCCCAGAAGGAGTGTTCCGTCCGACATTGAAACGCGTCCCTATGCTGGGATATGCCGCAGCGGGAGAACCTCTCGAAAATCTGGACGGCCAGGATACGTACTATGTTGAAACGGATAGTAAATACCGTGTAGATTTCTGTATCACGGTCTGCGGTGACAGTATGATTAATGCAGGTATAAATGACGGGGATATCGTTTTTGTGCGCCGACAACCGGAGGTGGAAAATGGTCAGGTTGCATGCGTTGAAATTGAACGTAGCCGGGTATGTATCAAACGGTTTTATAAAACAGATAATGGCGTTATGCTCGTTTCCGAAAATCCTAAATATGCCCCGTTACAGTTCAATGAAGCAAATTGTGACGATTTCCGTATTTTAGGATTAGCCGTAATTAAACAATCTGAAATACAGTAAGGAGGCCGATATTATGTTCTGTACAAAATGCGGTAAACAAATTCCTGATGATTCAAAGTTCTGTTCATACTGCGGGGCTGCTGTTGAAACACCTGAGGAAATGCAAAAGCGTATAGATAAACCTGCTATTGAGAATAAGAAGAACACGACGCCGGTTGTCACTAATGAGCAATCGCGTACGTCTTCATCTAAATCCTCAATTATTATTGCGACATTAATTGCGTTAGCTATCTTATTGGGCATGCTAACCATGGCAATATGGCCTAAATCACAAGCTGTTCCGAAAAAACCGGCTACATCAACAACGCAAACAAAACCGACAAAAGAAGCCGTACAAAAAATACCAGCGCCAACGTCTATTGAAAATTTTGAAATTGATATCAATGTCATTGGAGAACCTGTTGCAAAAATCCAGATCAAAAACAATAGTGATAAAACAATCGACGGGTTTAAAGTACTTGTTTCAGCCAAAGACAATTTCGAAAAAGATGTTCATGAGTATGGTAGCGGTAGCACTACGGCATGGCTTATTAGTCAAAGGAAGATAGCTCCTGGCGCAGTATCCGATAGCCGGATTTATTGGACTCTGCATGGATACGAAAATGGCACTAAATTTCATGTAAAGATATATGAAATTCATTATACAGACGGAACATCATGGAAAGCATCGCAAAGCGATCCAGTGGAATCTGATACTGTTAAAACCGATAAAGTAATTGAGTAGGGAAATGGTGGCCCGTAACAAAACAGCCTGCGACCTGCATCAGTACAACTTCTTCTATCATTACGTAGGAGCGTGACTCTTTAATTTATGTTGTAGGAGTACCAAAAATGAAACGATTATTAAATACTGATGAACTAATCACACATATGAAGGATAAAGGGATCCAGTTCAATATTACCAATGAAACATCAGCTAAGGGAGTGTAAAATGAAGTGTGTAAGTTACCGGTAACCAATTTACTAACTTACGCA
>OHAG01000589.1_pt1 | contig 28547 bp, 45 predicted proteins | sample 1577081 | NCBI WGS metagenome assembly OHAG01 (sample SAMEA3541513, study PRJEB24748) | human gut metagenome | biome: human gut; feature: human-associated habitat; material: faeces | place: China | collected 2012
CCTTGAACTTTGGAACACCGAACGCCTTTGGATTCTCGATATGATCCTTGATCGCTTTGTTCTGCTGTTTCTGCACATTGGAAAGCGCCAGGCTATCGGCTTCCTTTAGATATGGATACGCTTTCTTATACTGTGCCGGCTGCGGATACAGACTCTTTCCGGTATCTTTGTAATATTGATTCCGATCCGCAAGCATCAGGTTCCAGATCTTTCGGCAGCACCCGAAACACTTCGCAAAGAAGGTCCGCTGTTCCTCAGTCGGATAAACGCGGTACTTATATTCTTTTTGTTGCATCAGCTCTCTTCTCCTTTCTCATAAATATCTTTCTACGATAAATATGAGAGATTTCGGAGAAAAAAACTTTTCACATATAAGAAAACCGGATTCATCCCACTGCCTACAGAGGCAGGGGAATTCTCCGGAATTTTGTTAAAAAACAGACAGTCTTTCCCTTCTTTGACTGTCTGCTTCAGAAAAAAATATCAAAATACATATACAGAACTTTCCAACTGAGTATCGTCCACATAGCCATCATAAATCGTCCCATCCGGATAGAATTTAAAGAAATATCGATTCTTTCGGATCATATCCATCGCTGCATCATTCCCACTGACATTACAAAACTTTCCGGTTTCTTTCAATGCAGTTCTTCTGGAATCTAAGGATAAATCATAAAACGATGATATCTGAAAGCACTTTACTTCATTTTTTATTCTTTTTCTGTATCTCTTTCTCATATGTTGTTCCTCCAATCGTCATATAGTTTTGTTATAAAAAATATGAAAGATGAAGGTTCTGTATAATTTTCGCATTCATGACAAGTTTTCAAAAATATGATATAATAAACCTAGATTGAAAACAAAATCTTTTGTTTTGCATGGAGCAGTACTTGTATGACTGCTCTTGAGTTTTTTAACCATTTTATAATACATCGTCTATGATAATGTCAATCGTATGTTTTTCCATTTTATTTCTAAAATACCATAAATACAATTCTTGAATCTTATCATTAAAGATAAAGTTCTTCATAAATTTACTTTTTTTGAAGTCTTCTTTTTCTATTCTTTTTAAATCCTTTTCTTCAATTGGAGAAATTCCTATCAATACAGATACATCTCGCGGAATCTTATTTAATATTTTGGCACATCGAAAGTAATATTCCAATTCTATAGGTTGAAACCATTGTCCATTTATCCTATTTACCATATTATTATAAATTTTAAGAAATGCTTTCCATGATTCAATATATTTTTTCTCATGGAAATTTTGTGTCGCGCGTTTAAATAGCATTTTATAATTTTGGGGAGAAATCTCTTTCATTTCCTGATACAATTTCCATGCTCTTTCACTATCGTGTTGTTCTATTTCATAATAATGAGCTAATGAATAATATATAAATGCACTATATCGATTATTACCTTCTTTTTCTAATGCTTTATACATATACACTTCACCAGAAATATTTCCTCTGCTCAAACCTATTAATCCTGCCAATACATTTCCCATGGAATATTTTTCATCATTTTCAGCCATTTGATGTGCTATTTTCATTATTTTTTCATCATCAAATATTCTTCTTCTGTTCATTGATGCGGAAATCCCATTTATTTTTCTGGCACAATTAAAATAAGCAAACCTTCGATGAACGAGTCCTTTAACTTCTTCCTCAGGATCATATATTCTGTTCAAACAATTATTTAAAATTTCAAGCTGCATCAATCTCATGTCCTCACTGAATTGCATTACGTATACATGTGTTAAATAATCATTATATGCATAATCCAGATCGACAAATGTATCATATAAACAAGTAAAATCTTTCATCCATGCTTCGTTCCATTTTAGGATCTCAGGAATTTGCAAAATATAACTTCTTATGCTTTTGCCATAGGTCACTCTCTTATCTCTGCTTGACAGATCTAGTTCCGTTTTATCTTTTTCATTCATATAAATCGTGTATTTAGCGGTAAGTTCATCTGAATTTTTATCTGAATCGTATGTTTTCTCATTCATAATGATATTGAAATCTACAAAATCTTGATCATCTGAAATCTTGTCATATTCTTCTATAAATTCAGATACGTATATTCCACAAAACATGAAGAACTCTTTCACATAGATTCCTTGGACAACCTGATCCTCTCTTCGGATGATTCGAGCTGAGTATATTCTTTCCATTTGGTATTCTCCTTCTTTGTTTTTTATATCTAACACAAATATGAGAGATTGAGGAAGCTTTTGAATTCACATATAAGATATAAGGAAAAGAGAGAGCCTCGCCATCATGGATGACATAATGTGCGGAGAGATGATTACTGATCCTGTTTATTCATTCTTTTTCCGCACATAGGAAATGTCTTCTCCACTCATACTTCGTTCCAAAGCCACTTCCTTATCTTGGATCTTTTCTTTCATGATTATCATCTTCAGCAATCAGATACACAAAGTATCATCTTTGGGAGATGTTTATATAAAAAGGAATACGAACCGAAAGTAATCATCATAAGAAGTAAGTTATCTCTTACGGTTCTACAAGTAAAAAAAGTTTGGACATCTCCTGAGTAAGTCATCATTTTCTGCAGTTTCTCCATCCCGAAAAAAACTTCAGCCCGGACGATCCAAGGAGTATATGCCAAAAGTCATATACTTGTATTAACCCTTATATCGGAAAAGCCAACTTTTTCATGATCTCCAGAGATTGGAATTGAAATTCCTGTAAATTACGCCCCGTTTTCTTTAATATAAAAGCTGTTTTCTTCTTTTTTAAATACGAAAATAAGACCCAGAAAGTATTATTTTTCCTGCATCTGCTTTGTTATTGATCACTTTGACGCCATGATCAACCGATATTTAGTTATGTGATATCAGGCAGCAGCCTGATAATATTCGGAATTTGGATGTCTGCAGATTTCTCTAAGATCAGATTGTTCCGGACGATTCTGAAAACAAAACTCTTCTTTCGCAATCTTAACCATACCGCCCTCTTTTTTGATCCTTCTTTTTCTTTCAAAGAAACGGTCTCTGTTGATCTCTAATTTTTTCATGATCTCAGAATTCTTTAATCCTTGTAAGGTTAATCTTGCGATCGCGATCATCTGATTTTTGATCTTATCTTTGATAAAGACTTTTGGATTTCGAAGCTTAACATCTCTTGTTGGATGAAGGTATATTTTCCCTTTCCATGATCCATCAGGATTCAAATGATATCTGTCAATCAGATCATTATTTGTAATCTTTTCATAGATCATGGTTCTGTATTTATGTAAAAGATGATGCACTTTTGGATTTCTTAATAGCTCCACAAAAGAATCATGATTGAAGTCGTAATTATGGTCCACTTCTTCCATGACAATATCCTTTAAATTCATCTGCTCATCCCTGTTATCTGTCAGATAAGTGATCACTTGAACCATACGTTCTGTGATCGGGATCATCTGTTCTGTAATACTTCTATAGCATTTGTATCTGTAGACATGACAAAGTAATCGGCAATATTCTGTTACAAATTCCCGATTTGTCATTCTGTCGTATCCTTTGATCATCAGCTCTTCTAAGACATGAATCCTACGCATTTGGATAAAGATGTCCAGGTTCTTTTCTGATTTATCCAGTTCCAGATAAAACTGATCGAGCCATTTCCCTTTTCTGGTCTTTTGAACAGATTTTTTCATTTTTTTGATCTGATAGCTGGCTTTGTAAGGCGGACGAATTCCCATGCAATTTAACAATTCATGATAAGTATATTGTTTTGCTCTCTTTGGATAATACACCTGCACCATTTTACGTTCATTGTAACTTCCTGGTAATCTTAGTTTTGGATTTACAGTCAGTTTTTCTACAAGGACTTCAAAGTCAACGTAATCATTATTGCGATAATTGACAGTTCTTTCTAATCCAACGATCTTTTCTGTGATCGTCCATAAGACAGCACGGATTGCCTGTTCCATGGTAGGAGCGACTGATTCTTTTAACATATATACAAGATCAAATAACCCATATCCATTATCGATTACATATGTTGGATTTGGAATATCTTTATGTTCTTTGATCAAAGCCAACAATGATTCTCTTTGAAACTCTTTTCCGTAGCATGGGATAACAATCTGCACATATCCTGCCAGCTCTCCTGTTTTCTTGTCTCTTGGATTCGCTGTTACATAAAATGCCTTTTTGATCCTGCGGATCCAGACATAAGGATTTTGATATCCATTTTTTGTGAGCAGCGTCCATTCTTTTCGATTCATGATGAACAGTTCCTCATTCTTTGAATTTAAACACAAAAACTGGCCACGCATATTTGCATGGTTATATAAAAAATTTGTATATCTCGGAATGATCTCACTTGTTAATCTGCTTTCCTCAGGTTTTTGAGGAGTTACTTTTCGTACAAATTGACTCATCATGAATCTCCTTTCTTCTCTATATCTCAAATATGAGAGATTTCGAAAGAAAAATGGGTATTTTTTTCTAATACAAATATGCACGAAAAGAGGTTCGAAAGTTTTTCACATATAAAAAATGAAATTTTTGCACGAAAAAAAGACCGGATGATCCGATCTTTTCAAATATATAAAAAAATTTGCAGTGAGGGCAACCACGACATATTAAAATGATTTAAGACAGTTTTTGGGTTGTTTGTCTTTATCGTGGCATAGAATTTAAAGGACTAAGCCCTCATTTGTTAGTATATTCGATTTACGTTTACATGTCAATGATTTACAGTTTCTTTTTGAAAATGATATTCTGCAAGATCGCAGATCTTATCGAGTTCTCTTGCATAATGCAATGATTCCATATTTTGTACAGCATTATAATATACCACAGCAAGTTCTTTTCGGAATTCATCTATCGTAATCCCATTAAATTTCCAATAAACCAAGGAAATCTCTGTTTCTGATTTTGTACGATAAAAAGTAATGTTATCGTATGCCGTATCAAGCCCCAAAATTGTCATCACATCTCCCATTTCTTTTATATCTGCATTATTTCCAATGAAATGAGCTCCTGCCAGAACAACTAATCCATGTACATTTGCATCACCAAATATATTAACGTGATCTCCAATGCATAATTTACCATGAAGATTTGCATGGTCATAAATTTTTGCATGACCTCCGATAAGTATTTGTCCATGTATTTTTGCACTTCCCCAAATTTTAGCATATTCAAAAATTGTAGTATTTTCTGATATTGCAGCGTATTCTGAAACCGTTGCATTATCTAATATTACAGAATTATCTTTAATTGTAGCATTATCACAGACAATGGCATTGTCAGCAATCCAGCAGTTTCCTTCTTGCGACAAATTTTTTTCTGATTCTATATATCCACCAAGATCTCCCTTTTTTATTTTCTTATTTCTTAAGAGATCATTCTGAAAATCTTTTAAAGCACGAATCCGATATACTTTAACTCCATATATTTCCTTGAAGTTATCTTTCACAATTTCATATTTTTTCAATGATGCCATCTGCCATATGAAATTTTTAGTCTGAAATAAATGCATTCCCTGAAAGCACAGTTTTCCCATAAATTTTTGCATTTCCAAAGACATTAATGTGATCACCGATACATACTTCATCAGTTAATTCTGCATTTCCAAAAACTTTTGAATGTCCTGCTACAATAGCTTTTCCACTTATTTTGGCATAATCTCTTACTGCTGCTTCTTCACAAATAGTTGAATTTCCACAAACTATTGCATTTCCAGTTACCAAAGCATTATCTTTGACCTTAGCCATCCCATATACAGCAGCATTTTCAGCGATCCAGCAATTTCCTTCTTCCGACAAATTGAGCAGATATTGAGCATATCCTCCCAAATCACCTTTTTTAACTTCTTTGCATTGAAGATGACGAGGATAAAAGGATTTTAACGCTCGAATTCGATATACTTTAACCCCATCTACCATTTTGTGCATACTTTTTACTAATTCAATTTTTTCCATCTTTTTCTCCTTATCTTAAAAACATTTGTAATCCGTTTAAAAAAATTTACAATATCCTCTTTGATCATTTCTCTAGTATTGACAAAATCACTTTCCTCATCCTCTTTTCCGCGTAATTGGTTGTCTCTGTGTATATATAGGTTTGTCCAGTATTCCATAAGTCCCAAAAACCAAGCAAAAATTGCAAATACTAAAGCCAAAAGACAAACAATTTGTATCACAATATTCATTAATCTAACACCTCGTCTTCTTCCAAAACATTTCTCAAAGCAACACGCTTTACACCAATTCCATATTTTCTTATATATCCATCCAGCTGTACCCGTAGATTATCTTCAATACTTTCTCTCCGGTTCAAAATCATTTCATATGTCATATTTCGAATAATATCTTCAAAAATATGTAATGATTCTGATCTCATTAATTCTTTTATATTATCTTTCTTTTTGAATAGCTTCTGATCAATGATCTGAGTATATATGATATAGTCTATGTTTACGTATTTCCCATCTTTGATACTCATTACCTGAGGTTCAATATCTATGATTGGTTTATATTCATGATGACTTTTGAACAAATCTTTTGCAGATAATATAAATAGGATGCCCAACGGAATCATCGAAAAAGTGTAAATTCTTGAAAGATCAACCATTAACTATTCCTCCTTTCTAAGCATTTGTTTTTTTTATTTCATTACAAATATGAGATATTTTTCAATCTTCATTTTTCATATATAAAATATTTGCAAAAGAAAAGACGGGGTATCCCCGCCTTATAAAGTAATAATCTCCTGCCCACATAACAGTTTAATTTTTGTCTTCAAAATTCTCTGCTGATTTTTTGGAAGATCGATCGTCAGGTCATCAAGATCAGAGATATCTTTCTCTCCATCTAGCACATCTCCAACAAAATCCAAAATATCACTACAATTTTTGTAAATATAGTAATCTACGGCATATGGACTGTATGTACATCCATTATCCCGAATGAACTGATACATTCTTCTTCCTGCATGGCTGACTGTGATCTTAGTTGATTCTATGATCTCTGCATTCTCCTTGTTACGGTCTTTATCTTTTACCCGAAAGGAAAAATACTGATCAAATCGAAGGACACAATCTTTGATCTGATTTTTTGTTAGATCTTTTTCAAAATGAGAGCACAGATCTTCCAATGTCACATGATGTTTTTTTTCTACAATGAAGCTGATGATCGCTGCTAATTCTCTGCGATCTTTTAATGCTTTTTCAAAATCATGTCGTTCTGATAAGACTGATTTATTTTTAAAATATAAGTCACATAATGCGACAAAATAGGTAAGATCCATGAAACGTCCTACAGAATAGTTTTTTAGCGTTTCAGAAACAATCATGCTTTTGACATCGTCATAACAGGTTTCAACAAGATTAAATACATTCGATCTGGTTCCGTATTTGATGTATCGAAAAACATGTTCTTCAATTTCTCCTATCAGTTCATTCACATCCTGATCATTATCTTTTTCTGATATTACTTTTAAAAATTCTTCTTTTTTCATTTTCTTTTCGCCTCTATTTTTTCTGCGATCCTTCGCAGATCGATCTGTAATACTCCCTCCACATCTCCAGACAGATCTGTTTTCATATTCTCAATGTCAGAAACTTTTTTCTTTCCATTGATCAGATCTTCTACAAAGTCCTGCACGATTTTTGCTGTTTTATAAGATGCCTGATCCAAAGCAAACTGGCTCTAACTGATCTGCACACCAATAGGTGGCAGCTTTCACTCTCAAAGTTTTGTAATCTTAAATTAACTGCGGTGAAATCTTTAGATAAATATCACAGAATGTGCTATCTCCAACACAATCTATTTTTTCAAGAAATGCTGGATGTTTTGTGAATCTGTCTCCACGAAAATAGATCCAATTAAATCCTCCTAATCTTGCACAAACTCGTAATATATTGTCTTGTCCAACATATTTATTGAATGTGTTCACATTTTTGATAATGTTTTTTCTGTCCTTCTTGCATTCAAATTTTGCTGTTTTTCGATGTCTTCCATGAATATTTTCCCATCTGACAGACTCATCCCATCCCGTTTCTTCATCATACTTTAAATATCTACGTCTTTTACTGGGTTTCATCTCATAACTTAACGTGGGTTGTAATCTTGGATCATTCCATCTATGATAATCATCAATTAATGCAGCAACGTTTGCAACTTCATTTTCTATTATCATTTCATTTAATTCTTCTGTTGTAATTTTTCTTGTGAATTTCATTAAATTAAATGCTTTTAATTGAGGAATATTTATATTAATTGAATCTAGTAAAAAATTCAATGCTTCAATGTTATAACTTTCATGTAAATACATCTTGAATTTCTCCTTTTATTTTAAATATGACGGAATTTATGAAAAAAGTTTTTCACATATAAAAAACTCTGCGGCAAAACCTATATTGTCTTACAACAGAGTTTCTTGCTTATGATACAGTTAATGTATAGTCCATTGAAGCCCCGCTTCCATTTCCAAAAGCAAAGCGAATTATTTTATCATTGACTTTTTCATTTGTAAAATCATGAATTATTTCTCCGTTTTTATAATGATAGCTCCCCAAAGGACGATCCTTTGGATCAAAAATTACAATACATCCATAGTCTTTTGGTTTTGTCTTCAATATCTTTTCAAGAAATTCGGATACTGTACATTTTTTGCAAAAATGGGCTATATATCTGTTAGGAGCTGCTTGATTAAACTCAAATGGTTTATTATTCATTCCTTGCCTCTTCTTCGTTGACAACGATCTCTTTTTCTTTTTCGTCATAGCTTGTTAATCTGCTCATTTTCTTTCTCCTTTATGGATCAATGATTGTTAATGTTTTATTTTTCATATCCTTCTTTAGCATATAGTCATGGTCGTATTTCATTTTGTTCAATAATTTCTTTATTTCTTTTTCTGATAGCGTCTTCTTATCATGTAAGATCTGATATCCATGCTGATATAAGATCTGTGCATTTTCGTATTCTCTTGAGCCGATTTTGATTCTTGCTATTTGCACAGTTTTAGACTTATGATTCACCTGTAATACCATTTTTCTTTCTGGAATGAAAATAGAATCAACAAATTGATATTCATCTGAATCTTTTTTATCCTTTTCTTTAGAGTAATTGTATTCATTTAACTGCGGCAAAAATTGCTTGATAAGATTATTTGAAAGAGTTTCCTGTTTGTATACAAATGTATAATTTTCTTTGTAGCACTTCTCAATCTCATTCTTTGAAACAATATTGTCTTTTATTTGGCCAATGATCGCAACAACGACAATAATTCCAAGTAGTACTTTGTAAAAAGTTTCAATTCTCATTCTTGCTTCTCCTTTTGCAAAATTAAGTCAATGTCCTCAATCCTCTTCAAAAGACGTCTCTTCTCTTCTTTTAGAGTCCAAAAATCAATATCATCTTCTACAAGATTAATCTCATATTCTTCTGTTGGATGTTCCAGAGCAGCTTCATAAAGATTTTTGTTTACATTATGCAGCAGAATCTCACTACCTTCTTCAACTCCACTTTCCCAATGAGCTGCACTTCCACCACTGCATGGATTTCCATGAACATAAACAACATCTCTTCCTGGTTTTCCACCACTATCACGTCCGTAGGCATGACTTAATACTTTTCCAAACAGCATCACATCTGTTTGTTCCTCACACATGTATTCTTTGACATGGATTCGAACGGTAACTTTTTCATTAATATCAACGTCTGAATACCCATAAATCTCTCTCATAACGGTTCTTGCAGCATCCAGATTTTCTTTATTGATCGTCCAGCATTTTTTGCGAGTATCCCATCGTGCATCAGAAAATTGTTTGATCCTTTTGACAAAATCCATGTTATATGGTGTAAATAGCATTGCTTTTTCATCTTTGATCTTTACCTGAATCTCTTTGCTCATTTGTGACTCCTTTCAATTCGATATCTTCTAGTTCTATCCCATCCAAAAGCAGCAATCTTCCGCGATATTCTTTGATCTTATATGGTCCTAATTCTTCTTTTGTCATGAAACGATGGCCAAATTGCTGTTTCATATTTTTCCAAACAATCCAGGGAACCCGATAAAAGAATCTCATCTCCAGACTTACCATAACAAAGCATAAGGCATTTAGTTTTTGATGTTCGTCTAAGAGTTTTGTCTGTACTTCTGTTACAACAGATTGCTGGATTCGATCTTTAATCGTTGATTTTGCCTCGAAAATAATACATTGCCCGTTACATAAAACACCTTTGAAATCCGGCTGTGCTTTTTTCATATAGAATCCAGTCACTCTTCCATCTTTTCGTACTTCAATTGTTTTAAACGGTTCCGGCGTTTTTAAAATACATGCGATCCCTTTTTCACGATAAAAGGAAAGACTGATTTCGATCAATTCTTCAAAATTATCTCCATTGACTTTGTTGTTTACGCAATACATAACAGCACCCAGCTTCCAACTCCATCTTTCGTCCATTCTTTACACTTCTGATCAATTTCTTCAATTGGAGTATCTGAAGGAAAATCTACTACTTCTGCTCTTCGATAAGGAGCTTTTTCATATTTTGCATGCATCATGATGTATACTTTGGAACACAATTCAAACGGATCGGAATATGTAATTTCTTTTTTCTTTTTTAAAGGTCTTCGGATAATTCCTTCTCCAACTTTTTTTGTTGCAGTTTTTAATTCCTCTTCTAATTTTTCACGATCGCATTTTGGGCATGTCATTTTTCCTTCTTTGATGACCATTAAATGTCTGCATTTTGGACAGATCTTTAATCCTGTTGTAATTTCTTCCATGTGTTATCTTCCTTTCTTTGAATTGTTTTTTTCACTATCAAAATTCCTTTAGATTGATCAGTATTCTTTTCTCTCTTTCATTTACATTGATCGAAATATAATCATTGGGCGATTGTTTGAATTTCTCTGGCAGATGATATAGTTTTTGCTTTAATTCCTTATAATTTTGCTCTATTTCATTCCCATTTGAGATCAATTCATACCATTTTGTGTCTATGCATACAAGAAATTTTTCTGGAACAAAATTGGTTTTTTTCTTATAAACATCTTCGATGCATTTTTCTATGTCATGATATTCTGAAAATTCTCGAATGATGAGATATGGATTTTTTGTTTTTTCTATGATCAGCTTCATGTTATCCCCCTCCCTTATAAATCTGCAATCGTTTCAACAAAGCAATTGTAGTAGACATATCGTTTTCCTTTGTAGTCAAATTTTACATAGCTATTTTCTGATTCAATATCAATCTTTCCTTTGTATTCAGCAATTTTCTTTCCATCTGCTGTATAAACAGTTACCGTCCGATTTAGACCATTTCCAACATCACTTTTGATATCGTTTACCATTCTGTTCCATGATGCACAGCCAGTCATGCAGCATGCACAGAAAAAGAAGCTTGTTGCAGCAATCAAAAATTTCTTCTTCATATTTTTCACTCCTTATTATCCCAAATTATGCTTGATGAATTTTCCATCCAGATCTATATACAGATCTCTTTCTTTTGCATATAAGAGTATTGCGGCATTGTTATAAGGAAATACTCGATCCTCTATTGGAAGTTTTTTGATCTTTTCGATTTTTTCTTTTACATTTTCTGCAATCTTTTTGTTTTCCATGATCACAAGTTTTTCGCTATTTACAAGTACAGAGCAATTGAACAAGATCATGCTTGTATTTCCTTTGATGACAGCATTTAAATATTTTATGATCTCTCCATAATTTTTAAGATCATATAAAACACCATCTCGAAACTCTTCATAAGATATTTTTTTCATTGATATTTTCATCTCCTTTCTTACTATAAATATGAGATATTTTTCCGAAAGCATTTTTCATATATAAAAAACACCAAAGATGATTTCTCTGGTGCTTCTTCCTATTTTATAACTCATAACTGACGAAAAAAAGAGAGTCAAAAATGACTCTCTTGTAAAACTTTTCTCTTATTTTGTCAAAACATAGTCACAGTCGAAATTTTCATTCAATAAAAATTCTTCTGAAACTTTAAAAGAATGATTAAACCCTCCATCAGCTGCATATTCTGCTACAATTTTTTGTGCTTCTTCTACATTATCTGCAACGATTGCAACTTTGAATGGACGATCAGATACATTTTCAATGCCAACAAACAAGTTTAACATAGAATTTAGTTTCATATTCGTTTCCTCCTACTTTACATCAAACAATTTTCTTGCATCTTTTAATGCTTTTTCAATGCATTCAAATTCAACTTCTAAACATAAAGCTTTACAGTAATCATTGTCTAGATCAGGGCATACCGTGATAGTATGAGGAAATGCATGATCTTCTGCAGAGTTATAATATTTTTCTGCATCGTATTTTGTTAGGTATCTTCTAAAAGAATGTAAGATATCATCCTCTTCTTCTTTGTTCTTTGCTCTTAAGACAATGACAGAATCTTTATCTTCTTTTGGCAGACATGTCTGAAGAATTCGTGAAAAGATATTTTGTTTTTTCAGTCCTTTTTCGATATCTTCTTTATAAGAATCAGAGTATTTTGGATCATTTGTATAGATTCCAAATTTCTTAAAACATTTTTTTTCGATCACTTCAAGATCGAGTTCGTCTTGATAAAACTGAGCATCGAATTTATATTCGAATCTCTTTCCGTCAGAAGTGATATAAATCTCTTTTTCTTCGCCTCTTACTTTGATTGTTTTGATTTTTGAATTCATAATTTTTCTCCTTTATTTCTCTCAATCGTCATTAATAATTACACTATAAGTATGATGGATTTGACGATTCATAACTGACATTCTCTGAAAGCATGAACTACCCATCTCTGACGAAATATTTCGAAAAAAACCACATCGCTGTTCGTACCAACTGAGGTTGGATCACGTAGCCCTATCTCTTTTACAAGAATACTTGTTCTGATGTTTTTGTCTATTGGATTGGTCTATACAGCTTCGCATTTAAGCAGTCCCTGTAAAATGGCAGGAAACGTGTTGTATATGCATTGATCGCTTCTTCGCTAGTCATATTAGGTATTGGAACAAAAATCAAATTATAAGCGATCTTATAGCTTTTTAAAGCAAGCATAAGATCAGGGAGATCCAATGTGTTTGTATCTAATGCCTGATTTAAAAGACCTAATACTAATTTCTTCCTTGTGTTATTCAGTTTCAAAAATTCGAATCGATAAAAATTAACTTGGAATCCAAAGAAGTTCTCATCGTGATTATGCGGATCATAGAGTTCATAGCAGCACTGATCGCCTTCTTTAAAAATTAAGTAAATTCGGTTTGAAAGAAATTTCTGATTATCATCTTTTTCGACTGAACTTTTTGCTGAATTATTGGGGATTACTTCTGAAACATCAGTGCAAATAGATTCTATAGCATTTTGGAAGAAATTTGGATTATCTTGTTTTGCAATGATATATTTCGATGTAATCCATAAGCAGACTATAAATATTATTCCGATAATACATGTAACCAACAGAACATTTCTATAATTGTTTTTTTGATCAAATATACAAAATCCTAATAGCCACACTCCAACATAAACTATTAATTTTTTTACAACACAAGAAATCCTTTCATACAAGAAATTTTTTTTATAATTTTCTGATGGTCCAAGCCGAATTCCATTAACTCCAAGTGTTAGATACTCTGCCATATTCCATAATACTGGAAGCATAGTAACTGCTACAAAAGTGTCAAATGATGACAACATTACTTTTCCATAAAAGAATCTTTCCAATCCCTGCCAGATCAGTAAAAGTAAAAAGCAATTGTCAAAAAAAAAGACAGACCTAGTAGCAATGATTTTTGTTTTTTTACTCATCTTTCTCCTCCTTAATCTCCATATAAGTTCCAAGTATCTGATCTGGATTGATCTTGAAATATTTGATGATTTTTTCTAATACCTGAAAGGATGGGACGCTGCGTCCAATTTCGTAATATGAAACCATGATTCTTGTAACTCCAAGAATATTTCCAAGATCTTCCTGTGTTAGATTATGTTCTTTTCTTAATTCTTTTAGATTTTTTATAAAGTTTTTTCTCAAGCACACTTCTCCTTTCGATATTCTCTTACTACAAATATGAGAGAAATTTTCGCTTTTATTTTTCATATATAAAAAAATCCCTGGAATTTCTTCCAAAGATTTCCGTATTTCATACTTAGTCGTCTTCATAATGTTTCTCATCCAGTTCTTTCATTAGATCAATAATTAAGGAAAGCGTATCTGCATCATAAAAGGAATTTAACCAAACTACCCCTGAACTGATAGCAAACACAATCTTTTCATCCCATTCTATATCTTCTTCATCGATTTCTACAGATAATGGATATGTATCATCATGATCAACATGAATTGGAGCATATGTACGTGAATCATCATGCTTATAGATTGGATATAAACCATACATCTTAAAAAGATATTTTTCTAGTTTTGTTGGATTCTCATTAGAACATTTGATTTCACTCATATTTTTTCCTCCCTCTGAAATTCTTCTAATCCTTTTTCTGCACGATAGATCAGATTTGTTCGGTTAATGCAAAAATTTTCAATATCACATTCATCTTCAAAATAGTATTGCTCATAGAGCTCCTGCATTTTTTCTGTTAGTTCGTCAGCATCCTGCATATTCTGCAGGTCAGTTTTCAGATCTTGCAAATCCTTCTTTTCTGCTTCTAATGCAGCTTTGACATCCTTTATAGAATTTAGACATTCAGTATCCCAGTATGTAACTCTGATTCCTTTATATTCGGCAACCATCGTATGGACATTGCGAACGATCAAACATTTCATGTACCGATCGAAACCAACCATCTCCCAGAATTTTAATTCATTTTTGTCAAATATGATATTCTCAGGAAGCAGTTCTATTTTTGAATGATCTGCCGCTCCCGGTAATGAATTTTCAAAGCTCTTCTTGAAATTTTCTAAGGTGTCAGCAAATACATACAAATTCAAAGTTTCTTGATATCCTTCAAATTCTTTCTTTTCTGGATTATATCGACATGGGATGATAAATCCATCTTTTTCTACATAATACATATTAGTCCTCCTTTTGATTTCTTTCATATCATTGATTTCTTCTAACTCCTTCTTTACTCTCTTAATGATTTTAAGAGTATCCTTGCATTTATCCTTGGTCTTAGGAAAACCAAAAAAACTCCGATCTCGTTTTCTGTCCGATACTCCTTCTCATATCCGGTAAAAACATTACGGACACGAAAAAGAGCAGCATTGTATAACAATTTTGCTTTTTTTGCAGAGGTTGTCGCAATAACTGTAGATCGTATCTTCGGATGAGATTACCCGTTGTGCCACGGTAAATGTCATATGGTTGTATCCTTTCTGATGTCTGGAAAACATCGTATTTATAAATTTCCTTTTTGTTTCTATATGATAAATATGCGAGATTTTATTGGAAATATTTTTCATATATAAGATTCTTACATTTCAAAGGAAGCCCGCATCCATCCCCGCCCAACTTTCATTATGAACGGGGTATTCTGCTTAGATCAATAAAAAGAAAAAGCCTTCCAATAGATTTCTCCATTGAAAGGCTCTGTATATTCTTTGTATCTTCCGTAACGTATGATTAACGTTTTGAGAACATCAAATATTGATTTTAAAACATTCAAACATATTTTGTCAGTTATATGTTCGTTACAGAAAATATCTCTCATGTTATTCACACTGCTTTATACAAAAAAATTGGGAACGAGTAAAGGCCCATTCCCTACAAAAAGTTAATTTTTTAATCGTGTATGTATTTTAACACGCTTCATTTATATAGTCAACAACTTTTTTTACAAAAAAAATATGCTGTTTTTTATACATTCATTTTTATCAAAATACTTTTTATTTTTTATTGCACGACCATTTATAAATTGTTGTATCTGCTTAAACCTCTTCTCTTTCACAACATCTGCATTAATAAATTCATTGTAAACATAAAGTAATGTAACAAAATTCATCTTTTTCTACATAATACACGTTAACTCTCCCTTCGATCTTCTTTCAAATCATTGATCTCTTCCAACTCTTTCTTCATTCTTGCAATGATTTTGAGTGTATCTTTGCATTTGTCTCTAATCTTAGTAAAACCAAAATAGAAAAGATACTCATATGATTTCTTATAATTAATGTAATCTTTGCAATTCTTATGTTCTTCTGCGATGATCAGATTTGTAAATCGTTCAATATCTTCATTTGATATGAATCGATGCATGTATTTTTGTTTTCTACGAATAGCTTTCCGTAATGGATGTCTTACTTGTGCTAGTGTTTGTTTATTCTTTTCATCTTTGTAAAAATCCATGTTCTGAATATGATCTAACTGTCGAACCACATGATAATAGGTCCATATTGTTCTTTCAGGAATTTTATCGTAGATATACTCAGCGAATGATAATTTATCACTGATGATCTTTTCTCTCTCTTCCATAAGCTGCATGATCTCATTCTTGTCATTTGTATAGTCATCATCCAATTCTTCCTGAGTTACATTTTGGTATCTGGCCCGCTTCATTTTATATGGTCGAATGATATATTCTTCCAAATCAGGATCAAAACCGATCAGCTGATAAAATTCCCAAGTCACTTTATGAAAAATAATATGTTTTGGCATGACATTTACTTTTTTTGTTGTATTAAATCCCAAGTAATCATACGGAGTAAGACCCTCTTCAATCTCATACAGCCAATCTTTGCATACAATATCAGATCTTCTGGGGTCATCGTTTGCTTTTCCATACAAATAATGAAATTCTGAGTTATATTGTAATGTCGCATAGCATTTTTTTATTTTGTATTTTGACTGCAAATAAAACATGTGTTAGCTCCTTTCTTTCTCATCTTCTACAAGAATTGCTTTCCAATTGCTGCTGTTGCAGGAAGATGAGATGATCTTGTATCCAGAATTAATGCAAATATTTACAAGATCTTCAAACATTTCTGAATCTTCTTCTTCAATTGTGACACATCGAATTCCATCAATATGGTTTCGTTTATTATAAATTCGTTTATTTTTTTCTAGAATTTTTTCTAAAGTTTCTTTTGTCATAGTTATCTCTCCTTTATTTTAAATATGAAAGAAATTCTATAAATGATTTTTCATATATAAAAAATATAATTTACAATTTAAATATTACTTTGAATACAATTGGGAAAAACATTGTTACTATTCCAAGAATCATAATCATGATCGCTCTTGAGTATCTATCGTAATTTCTATTTTTGAATACAATAAAAAAATGATAAATTCCAAAAAGCGTGAAGATAAAACCAAAAACTTCAAATGCTATAAAATACCAATTCATATTACATACCCTTCTTTCTCTTTTTATTTTAAATATGAGAGAAAAAAACGGAAAAGAAAAATCATATATAAAAAAAAGAACCAATCAAGGTCCCTTGTTGAGAAATTATGCATAGATTGCATACTGAATAAATCCAATATGAGCTTTCCAATTGAAATCTTTTGGCAGGTAATCTTCTAATTTTTCTTTGAATTCATCAATGATCTCATCCATGGAATGATAAGTGCCTTTGAAAATTTTCTGAGGCAATGTTGACTTGTCTGTAAAGAAAATGCCGTAATAGCCCTCATACAGTTCAAAACAATCATCTTCTCCACAACGCTCATCACATTCAAATTGGTAAAAAATTCCGCCAGACATCTCATCTTCATACATCGAAATTCGAAAATGTTTTTCGTCATTTTCTTCAATTGAGGATGGATCTGCCTTTTTGCACTTTGATCGAATTAATGCTTGTTCATCGAGTTCTTCAACTGCAGTGTAGGCGTCAGGAACTTTTACAAAACTTTGAGAGTGAAAGCTGCCATCTATTGGGGTGCAGATGAAACTCGGCATTAAAATGGATAGGATTCGGAGAATCAAAAATTTTATATGTGAAAAATATTTTTTTAAAAATCTATCATATTTATAGTAAAAGAATCAAAGAAGGAGTGATCTTATGGCAACCTACAGTCTGGAGTTAAAATTGAATACAAAGAAAGCTTCCGATTGCTGGTATCTGGAGAACTACTTCCGAGAAGTGGCCAAGATCAGCAACACCGTGCGGCGTTTTGCCATGCGCAGGATCGAACGTCTGAAGCGGGATAAGAACTATCGGGATCTGTTGGCACAATACATAAAACTCATCAAGCAGGACAAAGAGAAAGAAAAGGAGACTGTTGGGAAGGAACTGTCTGTTGTCGTCTGGTCTTACGGATTGACAAAATTTTATTTGCAAAAGTCCGCACTCGATCTGCGAAAGAACCTGCGGTATGTTCACTCCACAGTTTATCAAAAGATCTGTGATCAGGTATGGAAAGGTGTTGAGAAGGTCCTGTATGCAGATGGAAAGCGGATGCATTTCAAGAAATGGGATGACTTCTTAAGTTTCGAGGGAAAATCCAATACTACAGGAATCATCTATCAGGACGGCAAAGTGTATATCAACTGTACGCCGAAACGTCCGAAGGGAGGGATCATCCTGTCCGTAAAGTTGCCGAACAATAAAAACAGCGATCACTGGAACTATGAGACGAGATGCTTGTGCGATCCAACAAAATACTGCCGGATCGTAAGGAAGAAGTTTTCTTCCGGATGGTGTTATTATGTCCAGCTGATCCAGGAAGGGATCCCGCCACAGAAACATGTAAGAGGGACCGGAAGGATCGGGATCGATATCGGGACCTCTACGGTTGCTACAGTATCTGAAACAGCATGTCATTTAGATGTTCTGGGAGATTCCATGGAGACAAAGGAGAAAGAGATCCGAAGACTACAGCGAAAGATGGATCGCAGCCGCAGAGCGACAAATCCTCAGAATTATAAGGAAGATGGAAGGGTCAAAAAGGGAAAAAAACGATGGGCCTACAGTCATCATTATCAAAAAATGCGGGATCAGTTAAAGACGATGCGAAGAAAACGTACAGCTTCCTTAAAACAGTGGCAGGAGACCTATGCAAACCGTCTGCTCGAAGAAGGAGATGAAGTTTATGTGGAGGATATGAGCTTTAAGGCATTAAAGAAACGAAAAAAGAAGACGGAGAAAAAGGAGAACGGTCGGTACAAGAGTAAGAAACGGTTCGGGAAGTCGATCGGGAATCATGCTCCGGCACAGTTCCTGACGATCGTGAAGCGGAAACTGGATCAGACCGGCGGGAAATACCATGAAGTTAATACACGGAAGTTTAAAGCCAGTCAGTATGATCATGTGACCGATACTTATACCAGAAAGAAACTAACAAAACGGCATCATTGGGCAGACAGAGACTGGGTGCAGCGAGATCTGTACAGTGCGTTTCTTCTGATGAATTCTGACAAAAGTTTAGAACATGCCGACCGTGACTTGTGCCTTCTTCATTATCCGTCCTTTAAAATACTCCATGACCAGTGTATCGAAGAGATCATCGCATCCGACAAACATATCCCTGCAAGCTTTGGCTTCCATCGTGCAGCATAGAGAAAAATAAATAACAACAACGGATCCAGCTGAGTCCGTCAGACTGCCGAAAGGTGAAACATGCCATGCATGGATGTCTGAAATGTTTCTGCAACAGAGAGACTATAACTGCAGCTTTCTGACATCAAAAAAGTACCAGATCCTCTGAGATAGAAGATCCGATACCGATGTTTTGAGACCTTAAGTGATGTCCTCTTGTACTGGAACCTGCCACCTATTGGTGTGCAGATCAGTTAGCATATCCCTTCCACATATTTCTTTTAGATATTTTTTGCAAAACTCAATTGTCTCCTTTTCATCCAAAATTAATGCTGTTCCACTTTCTGCATACCAATTACTGCTCATAATTCATTTCTTCTTTTCTCTGAATCGTCATTTTAAATGTTTCAGTTTAAATATGAGAGATAAGAAAAAACATAAAGAAAAAGAGACCTATTGCAGCCTCTTTTTTTAAATTAAAGATCAATTTCGCTGTCTAACCATTTTGTTTTGCAGGTCACACAAGTATCTCGACCAGCATACATACCTTTACATAAACATCTTTCATCACCTATGAAATATGGACAATCGATATGATCATCTATTATTGCTTCTTCTGAAACACCTGCATCATCGGTGCAAAATCGTTTAAATTCTTTACCAGAATTTTCTAACTGATCTAATAGCAGATTGATCATCATTTCTCTATTTGTGAACATTCATTTTCTCCTATAATTATTTTTCTGATTTTTTATCTAATTATCTCTTAGTTATCTCCAACCAGTTATCGATGATATTATCTTTTCCATCTGTGTTAATTTCAACTTCAAGATCTTCAATGCAGAATCCCAGAAATTCATCAAACGTCATTCCAATGATGGCTGAGAGTACTTTGTTAAATGATTCCTTATCATTACATTTCAGATAAATATTCATCAATGTTGCAGCTACTTCATCATCTCTATTTGCTTTACGTAATAGAATTTCCATGATACTATTACAATTCTGATCTGTGCAGTTTTCTGCTGCTTCTTCTAATTTTGCAACTTTAACAATTTTTTCTAATAAAGTCATATTTTTTTCTCCTTTATTCTTCTACAATATCAACGTCATATTCCAAAAAAATTGACAGGTCATGATTATCTGTGACGCCCCATACACTTCTATATCCATCTTCTGCAAGATCTTCTCCACAATTGATGTCTGCTAAGATGAGTGCTTTTGTTGGAATACGTGTATGACAAGCAGTATCAATTCCAGCATCCATGATCTCTTTGCGTTTTGCTTTACATTCTCTAATGAATGCTTCAACTTCTTTTTCTCCTCTATTTGTTAATTTCCAATTTTCTACTGTATTCCATTTTGTATAATCCATATTTTTCTCCTTTATAATATCAATCCTGTGTTCTGTTGATCTATAGCTTCTTTACATTTCTTTAGATACTCATAAAACGTAATTCCAGTAAACAATTTAAACATCTGTTCAAATGCTTCTTCATCGACTGTTTTTTTGTAAATTTCGAATAGTTCATTTGAAGAATATGTAAAATCTGTTTTGTCTCTCATGGTTTTATATAATACAGCATCTGGACTTATATTTAAATTACAGATCTTATTATTGACAAGATCATTATTTAATATGATAACTTCTTTGAATAGCATTTTTGTGAGAATGTGATTTACCTGAATATTTTCTAATTCTTCAGACAAAACATCCATATCTTCGTCAACTTTTGCAGCACTTTTCACTGCTGCTTTGATCATATCAAATAGCTGGATATATCCTACAGACTTACGATTATAATTTCTGATTATAAACTGTAATTCCTCTGATGAAGATTTTAGATTATCTGGGAGCTTATTATATACAACTATGTATAGCTCCGTCCAATCCCTTATCAATTTGAGATCAAATTCAAAATCTGTTTCTTCAGATAACTGTTTTAAAAAGCTTTCAATTTCATCGATTTCTTTTCTATTCATGAGTTTTCTCCTTTTAAATTAAAATATTTATCTCTCTACAAAATCTCCATCACCGTCAACTAACAAATTTTCTTCATCTTCATGCTGCCCTGCAATCGTCTGCAAAACATAGAATAATGGGTCATTGCCTTCAGATAATTTGTCAATTGTCTGACTTAGCATATCAAGTTCTTCTTTGTAATCGTCAATACAGGAATCATAATCCAGATCTAAATGCATGTTGAACAAGATATTCGCGATCTTTTTGGACTCTGGATTTTTTAAATCAATTTCATCTTTCCAGTTGTCTAATCTCTGATAGAATTCACGCAATGCTTTTTCTTTGTATTGTTCATTCGCGACAAGATCAACAACATTAGGAACACCTTGAAATCCATTTCTTTTTGCTTCAAGCATACGATATACATTTTCTTCGATGTCAAAGCAATCTACTGCATCTTCAATCTCTTTCTTTATCGCCTCAAGTAAATCTTTTTTATCATCTGAATTTTTAATAGGAAAATACCATTGCCAATCTTCATTTTCCGGATTTTCTCCGTGAATATCTAATCCGATTTCTGATTCATCGCTTGCTATCCCTACATGAAACCAAAAACTTGTTCCATTTGTTAATTTCTTTAAATATTTTTCTACCTTATATTTCGTCATAATTTTTCTCCTTTTTAGTGCACACATCTTCAAAATGAATTCCAAATTCCTTGAAGAACTCATCTTCTTCATCATCATAAAGGTCCACAAGATCCTGAATGTTTGGGTGCTGCCAGTCAACAAATCCAAATAAGGCTCTGGCTGCTTTTTCACATCCATTGCATTCTTTTAAGAAATCATTTCCTGTATAGCAATTTTTCAAGATATTATTTAAATCTTCTTCATCTTCCACAACAGTATCTGTCTCTAATTCATTGAGATAAATGTCTGGAATATAGATGATATTATCAGACTTTTCAAATTTTCCTTTGTAGATCAAACATTCCTGACCATCGGTAAAATTAAAAATATCTCCAAGAAGTTCTCCCTGTTTTAATCTTGCTTTTAGTTCATTTTTATTAATCATAATCTTTCTCCTTTTATTAACCCCAGAGAAAAATCCTTGGGGATGTGTTTTTTAATATTGAAAATTCGGAAATATCTCATATAAATCTTCTTCATCTATGTACTGGCCGTTAATACTAACAGCAACTGCATAAGACACGAAATATTCGCCTTTCGGATCTTCCATTCCTTCTGCATCTTCCTGTTTATAAAAAGAAAGATTCTTATCGCGAATACAAATAGCTTCAGGTTTTAATTTGTTTATAAAATGCTGATTAAGTTCTTGAAGAACAAACTTTTCAAAGTCAAAACTTTCTGATTTAGCGAAAACAGATTTTCCAGTTAACCAATCTGCGTCCTTACTACGCATTGAATCAATAAGCTCTCCATTTTCACTTTCTTGATAGATGTCTCCATAAATTCCATGTAATTTGATCGTATCTGCTTTTCTGTATTTTTCAAAATTCATAATTTTCTCCTTTAATTGATTTCTAACTGTTTTATAAGACTTAATGGAATAACATTCTGTTCTCCTTTTTGGTATACAATATTCCAAGCCCCATTTTGTGTTTCTGGTAATAAATCCCATGGTTTTAGATTTCTTTTTCTTTCAACGACCGGATCTATGATCTTTGTATCTTTAAGATCTAATTTGATATCGTATTCTGCCTGAATCGGCATAGAACCAAATCCACAAAAATAGTAATACACGTTTGGAATATTCGGACCAAACACCCATGCTTCAAAATCATCGAAGAACAAACATTTCTGATCACGTTGCAAGTATTCCTTTTGCAAAATATACAATATCTTCTGCAGTTGCAGATTACTAATGGGATGTTCATTTCGTGTACATTTCGTAATAATGTACTTTGCAACATCCATTGCTTTGTATGGTCGTTTCATTGAATTAACATCCTTTCTTAAAAGATGAATGGATCAACGATGTCTCGATAGATGGCGCTTCCAATACCAGTAATGTGTCCATACTCATTTGTTCCACATAAGTCTTTTAAACGTTTACATATATCGTTATATGATTGTTCGAATTCCTTATATATACTTTCAATAATTGTTAACTGATGTTTTTGAGATTCAATCTTATTTTTTAGATATTCAATTCTTTCTACTACCTTTTCCTTGATTTCTTCCAAGGTATCTTCTTTGAATTTATCTCCACAAAAAATCTCATCATATACTTTATATCGGTTATCATTTCTATTGAATTCTATAGAAACTTCTAAATAAACACTATCTAAAGAACGATAAAGCTTCCCATATTTTGCATTTTCAAAATTTTTAGCCATGATTTTATAAGGGGAGCCATTTTTTTTCGTTAAATATGTGATGTTTTTCCATGCTTCTACTCTGTATTTATTTCTTGCAATATCTTCTTCTAAATCCATTTTAATCTGTTCTAAACTCATATTCTTTCTCCTTACTTTGTCATATTTAAAACTTTTCTTCCATGCTCCATAGCTTTTTCAACCAGATCGAATTCTCTTTCTGCGTACAATGCAATATACATTCCAGAGTCATAGTCTCTACAGAAAACAATCGTATGAGGAAACGCATAATCACTGGCTTCTTTAAAAAAGCAATCATCCTTAACATTCCTTAAATAGGAACAAAAGAGATTAAGAATTTTTCTTTGAGCATTTTCATCATTTGCCTGTAAGATATACATTTCGTCAATATCGATCATATCTGTATGTAAAACACGTGTAAAAAGATAATCATCCCTTATGATCTCTTTATTGCTTTTCATAGCATTTTCTTCGATCAATACGTCATCCGTTGTATAGATTCCATATTTTTCAAAACATAATTTTGCTTTTTCAGCCAAGTCTAACTGCGCTTGATGTATATCAGCTGCATTACCGTCGATAAACTCCATGCCATCTGTTGTAATATACTTTTTCGCAGGAACCTTTATTACATCATCCACTACTTTGATTTTCTTGTTTGTAACCATAAAATTTTCTCCTTTTCTTTCTCTAAATCGTCATTTATATTTACGTATTAAATATGTCAGATGAGAAGGAAGATAAAATCCATATATAAAAAAAGAGATCCGAAGACCTCTTTTAAATATTCAACGAAAGCTTTTGTTTTGCATCGATGACCGCTTTTTTCATTTTTTCGATTCCTTTTTCCAAACGGAGCCAACTGAATTTTGATGTAGAGCAATCACGACAGAAAACAAATGTACAAGGAAATGTTCCATCCATTATAAATGATTCCAGTAATGAGTCTTTTTTTATTTCATTCATTGCATTTTTAAATGCTGCAAAAATCTCATCTACTTCATTAATTGTATTTGTTTTTAATATTACAAAATCATGATAATCTGGATCAAAACCAGGTATCAAATAGTAAAGTATTTCAGGACATTCTTTTACTATCTGATCTGATGGAGCTAATATATCCATATTCGTCATGATTCCATATTTTTCGTAGCATTTTTTTCTTTCATTTTTTGTATCAATGTCATATTGGTGATCTTCAGCTCTTATTGGATCTTCAAATTTTTCTCCATCTGTTGTAATATATCGTATTGCAGGTTCTTGAATTGCTGTTATCTTAATCTTTTTGTTCATAATTTTCTCCTTATAGTCTCCTCATGATCTTTTCGATATCACTGATACGATCCATAGCTTCCTCTGCATGTGTTGCTAGACAGGCTGATTTTATAAAAGATAAATACAAATTGAGCTTTTCTCGATCTCTGATCTTCTTTCTCTCTTCTAACTCATGATAATGCTGCTTCTGTTCTTCTGTTAATGAATTCCACCATGTTTCGTTTAGATATTTAATGTATAAACTGATCGCATTAAATGCATTAATGCAATACCATTGTCGTCTCTTCAATTCTGCGTACCACGCCATTTTCTTTCCCTTTCTAGTCCCAGAGATCATAAAAATACTGCTTCATAAGATCAAATGCCTCATCTTTACATTGCACCTGATATTCTTCGATCTTCTTTTGTTCTTTCATGTATTTATCATGGATCTCTTTGTATTCTGGAACTTCGTTCATGAAATGTACCTTTACAGATGATGTATTTTCAGCTCTTTTCTTTTCTTCCTCTGACATTAATCCTTCTCCAAGAAAACCATATGTTTCGTTGTATTTTTCAAAAGCTTTCATGAATTCTTCTTCATATGGATTTTTCTTACTGCATAATTCATTATCCAGCTCATTCCATAAAAAAATCATACGATCCAGAATCTCATTCCATTTTTTGCAGGATTCTTCTTCTGGTAACATTGTTTCGCCATCTTCTTTATAAAAAACAGGATAACTATGCTTGTTTTCTTTGAAGTCTTTTAGCATTGCAGGGATCAACTGGCTGAGATATGTACCGATATTGAATGTGTCGCAATCAGCAAAACCTTTTGTAATTCTTTGATGAGAATGTTTGATACGATGTCCTTTGTTATCCAAGATATTTAACATTGGATATTTCTTATTTTCTTTTTTCATGAGTGACTCCTTTCTTAACATGAATGATTATTTTTATTGATAGGAAAAATACACCAAACCCAAAAGACTGACTATCGTGAAAAGAAGTAAATGATGAAGTAGATGATTCCGATCATGATTAAGAACGGGATCATATAAATGATTCCTATGAGAATGTAATACTGATTCATGGATTCCTCCTTTTTTTAGCTATTTAACATTTGATACGCCATAAGATTGTTTTCTTTTAATCGCTTCCAGGCGATCTTGCATTGATGACATTTTGTTTCTCTGATCTTTTTCATGATTTCTTTATCTGAATCATAGATAGATGCAACAGATGGACATAAAGCTGATTCTCCTACTTTGATATCTCCATTTGGTGCAATGACTGGAGTACAAAATCTTCCATGCACGGATAGCGTATCTACCAGATCACTGAATTTTTCTGAGAATATCTGTTTGGCGATCAGAATACAATTACTACATTTTGGCGCGATCGTATTCCAATTAGTATCCGGATGATTTATTAAAGCTCTTCCTTGTGGATACAGTATTTTGGATTTGTCTGATGGATCAGATGGAACTGTATCAATGATGGCATTTAATTTGGATAACCAATATTTTTCTTTTTTCGTTAGCAGATCCGGATAATATCTTTTATCATCTGTTACCTGAATGATGATGCAGCGTTTTCCATACTTCTTCTGTAGATTCTCAATCACATGGTAGATTTCTTTATTTCGAACTAATTCTCTGCCATTTGTTGCAAAAGTAAGTGGACATTTGATCTTTGATTTTACCCAGTAATCTTCAATCATTTTTAATACATCCAAGATCTGCGGATGTTCAAACAATTCTCCACCAGAAAAATTCCAAGTTAAAATCTGATGGTTAATCATGAATTCTAATGTGTCTTTTAGAATCTGTAATGACATATGTTCTCCATCTGGTTTACAATCAGACATGCAATGAGAACATCCCATTTTACAGGCATATGTTACCTCTACCAACATTTTCTTTTTCTCCTTTTTTCCTTTTCTACTACAAATATGAGATATTTTCAGAGAAAAAATTTTCACATATAAAAAACATATAAAAGAAACAGACTCTGTTTACTTTCAAAGTCTGCTCTCTTTATTTATAATTTTTTCTTTATATTTTCAATATATTCCATCACATTCTCATAAGCACTACGTTTCCCTGTATACGTATGATGGAGTAAATATATATTAGAGTCACCATTCGTTTCTCGTGTTTCTGCCCATGTTTTAGATGCTTCTTCAAATTCCGATTCTACATATTTGAACAATTTATCCAACATTTTTAAATTTGCTTCTTTTTCAATCTGTTCTTTTCCAAGCAAATCAATCAATTTTGAATCTTTTTCTTTTAATTCTTCCTCCAGAAATATGAAATCCAATACTTTATCTATCTCTTGTAAGTGATATCGACATGTCTTTTCACAATGATTATGTGGATCATCTAATTCACGCATACAATAGAAAAAACCATTTTGTATGGAAATCACTTTATAAACTTCTTTATCTCCATAAGGATAATAAAATTTATAGTTAGGTTTTGCGGATTCAATGACCGCATTTTCTAACATTTCTCTCATTAATTCTCTTTGTGATCGCATTCTTTCTCTTCTCCTTTATTTTCAATTATTCTTAGCATCTATAAGATACTCTCTCAAATCATGATAAGTGCTATGTGTTTCTACCCTACTTTTAGATACTTCTTCAAATTCGGATTCTATATACTCTAAGAATGAATTCAACATTTTAACATTTGCTTCTTTATCAAGCTGTTCTTTTCCAAAAAAATCAGTCAATTTTGGATCTTTTTCTTCAAGTTCTTTTTCCAGAAACATAAAATCCAATACTTTATCTATTTCTTGTAATGAATATCGATATTCTTTTTCGCAGCTATTGTGCGGGTCCGTCAATCCACGAATACAATGGAAAAGATCATTTTTTATGAAAACTATTTTGTAAGCTTCTTTACTTGCATAAGTGTATTTAAATCCAGAATCCGTTTTTGCAGATTCAATGATAACTGCTTTTTCTAGTATTTCTCTCATATCTTCTCTTTGGGATTGCATTTTTCTTTTCCTTCTTTTTCGTTTTCTTTATCTCCGTAGAATTCTTTTAGTAGTTGCACATACCATACATTATCGAGCGTTTCTTTCGTAATCTCCTTAAAGTCATTTGGGTCATCGATGATGTTCCAATAGCTCTCACAGCCATAAATGATCTTTTTTAATTCAAATACAAAGATTGCAGGATTATTCATAGTACAGATATCTAATTGTTTGTTTTTCCTTTCATAAGAAGCGTAATTTTGTGTCGGAAGATTGCCTAAATACATGCCAAGATAGGTCTTTTCTTTGTATTCTTTTGCACATGGCATAATACGAACTGGTGTTCCTGGTTCGTATCGATTCCATGATTTGAACGGCTCATATTTAATTTTGTTAACTTCAATTGGATACTGAATATGTTTGTTCTTAAATTGTATACAGGATTCACATTCCTCTCCACTAACAGCGACAAGATCACCTTCTACTTTTTTGCTACAATACACTTCGTGAAGCCTCACACGACTAAAGTCGCGTGCTTCCCATCAGCGCTTAGACGCGCA
>OHAG01000597.1_pt1 | contig 28296 bp, 22 predicted proteins | sample 1577081 | NCBI WGS metagenome assembly OHAG01 (sample SAMEA3541513, study PRJEB24748) | human gut metagenome | biome: human gut; feature: human-associated habitat; material: faeces | place: China | collected 2012
AGTATGGAATATATTTCCGGACGGCATTTTTGCGGATAACACTTTTTGGTCATCAAAGTGCAAAAAGCCTCTCAAGACGCAAAGCACCCATCCGCCTAACTCACGACTGAAGTCACGAGAATGCGGCGAATGAATCTTCAAAAAAAAAGGAAAGTCTCTTGACGAAACTTTCCTTTGCGTGCGATTGCTTATGCTTTCTGATTCATCCGTTTTTCCGAGCGTTTAAGACGGTTATCGTAAAACCACGGACCGGAAGAATTCATCCAGCGTTTTTAAATCTCGCTTCTCCTGTTCCGGATGTTCGTTCAACCACAGCTGGATCCGTTCATTGATACTGGAAGCCAGCTCGCAGGTCAGCGTATATGGCGCATCCTTATGGCCACTTTTGCACAGCTCCAGCAGCTTCCTGCACTCTTCTGCGTCCTGCGTGCCCGGCAGCACAGTCTGATTGATTAACGTCACGATATCGACAGGTGGTACCGTATGGTACTGCATCGTATAGATAGCCTGCATGGCGGTTCTCATGATACCGAGGCAGTTCTTTGCCTGCTTCCTTCCGGATATTACTTCCTTCCGGAACGACTGGAGCATTTCCCTGTTCGCGTAAAGGATTGGCTTTTCCGCAAAGTACAGACGCGCGGTGCTTTTTAGCTGTTCCATAAACCTGAGACGGTCCAGGATCACAGGGGACTGCACCCACTCCCAGAACGTGGCGTTGGACTTTGCAGCATGTGATAAGGTACGCTTTAGCTCCCATCCGCTGATGTCGAGATCGCCCTCCATCACCCTGATGGAATCCTTCGGTGATGAGAGGCTTAAGTACCGTTCCATCGGATATACGTAGATCAGCCGGATATCGTGATCGCTGTCTTCGGATGCATAGCCATATGCATGACTTCCATATTCCACGGCTGACAGGATCCGCATCTGATATTCGGTTTCCAACTCGCTCAATCTGGCTAAGATTTCTTCTTTCTTTTTGCTTTCCATCAGCATTCTCCTTTCTTTGTAGCATCTCTCATGACGCTGCCCAATTCCAGTGAGGTGCCGATCACAAAATCCTCTTTTGACCAGAATACAGATTCCTTCAGTCTTTCATTTTTAAACATGGAATCAAGCGCTCGATCCAGTTGCCGCTTTGGGATTCTTGCCTTGACGTCTTCCACTGTGCGGGCTCCGCTTTCGTACAACCACTTGGAAAGGTACCACGTTTTGTAGTGGAATCCGTCTGCGATTTTAAACAGTCCGACATATCCAGCTTTGATCGCCTGCTCCCAGGCTTTTTCTGTTACCATCAGGGAAAGCAGATCCGTCATCAGGGATTCCAGCTCGTAATCAAGCGTATACGGTTCTCCATTCTGCGCGATTTTTTCTTCGTGTTTTTCCGGATGTGCTGCAATGATCGCCTGACGGAGTTTCTGCTCGCTGTATCCTGGCTCCATATCAAGGTTATCCTCGATGCAACCATTGGCATCCTGGCTCCAGAATGCGATCTTTTTGTTTCCGAGGTACAGGTCACCCTGCGCCGCGGCTCCTTCCTTTCCTTCAAAATATTTTAATTTTTTGACTGTTAATCCGTTAATACTTGCCATCTTTTTCTCTCCTCTTCTTTTGTCCTTTTTTTTGCTCCTTACCAGTTCTGTTCCGCACTGCACGCATGATCCGGGATCATTTCCACGTTTTTGCCACAGTCATCGCAGACCCAGTTACCGTTCTCATCTTCTACCAGGTATGCGCAATCCAAACAGCGTTCTTTTCGCTGTTTGGTGACTTCCTCCGTCAGGATGATGTCCGGATTTAAGATAACGATGGAGTCACAATCCCATGACCGGAGCGCATTTCCGACAGGGCCGCTGCCGGCCTGTCTGAATTCGTCCCCGTACCATGCCAGTTCCACAGCATCAATCCCGAGCCGGACACATTTTTCGAAGTCCGGCAGGTACATTCCGTATACCGCTGGGTTCGGATTCTCGCGCATCGGGAGAGCGGTAAGGTCTTTCATCGAGTGGATTGTGTATACGTTCGCATCCGGCAGGAGCGTAAAATCAAAATGCTTCCGGAGGGATTTTGTCTGGTAGTGCGCACATCTGCAGAACTCTTCCCATCCGTGGCTTGCATCCACGCGTGATGCCCACAACCTGCCATACGGCTTGCTGCGGCTCGGATCATTTACGATCTTTCCAAAATATTCCGGATGAAAGGTTTCGGATCCAAAATGTCTGTATGTGATATGCTCGGTTCCCATTTAGTTTTCCTCCTTGTCTGCAAATTCCTGCGTAGCTGCTAAGAAACTCTGCACAAATGGACCAGCCAGGAATTTTTCTGTGGCATCATCGTATTTCCCGTTGCCATAGTCATGCCAGTAGTCTTTGTGCCTCTTCAGTAACTCCGTTCCGGTTTTCCGCGACAGCAGGTCACCGGCAGAAATGTACAGGCTGACGTCACAGTTATGCTCTGCCTTTTCCGGATTTTTGATGAAAATGAGATCCTGCTCTTTGTCGTAAATCCCGTGGATGCTGACCGCGAAATCCTTTAAATACGGTAATTTCTGCAGCAGCAGCTCCTCGATGACTTTTCCGGCAAATCTGGACTGATACGGACTTGTCATCAGGACGATGGTTCCATTATCCATCACGGTACGTGACCAGCCGCTCCTACTTTCTGTAAATTCCGTGCGTGTATGCTTCACAAAACGAATGCCTAAGGATGTTTCATCCCGGTGTCCGCGAACTGCAATTTCTTTTGCCATATCGGATTTTGCCGCATGGTGTTTGCACGCAGTCAGGATCTCTTTGTCCGAGAAGTAGCCATGCAGATAGTTGTAGCTCGCAAAGAACTCCCGCATGAATGCGGTATTGTAGGTTTTATCCTGCATACGTTCTTTAACGATTGCCTGATGCTCCCGTTCCCTCGCTTCTTCCTGCAGTCCGACCGCATCCTTTACCAGGCGCTCCATTAATTCCTCATCGGAAATCTTCATCCATTTTTTGATATAATCAAGATCAATTCTCATAATATGTTTTTCTCCTTTGTTCGTTCGTTTTTTCTTACTGCAACAGTGCCTTATCGATAATCTGGAAATTGGCCCGGTGGATATACAGGGCCTTCTCGTCAACCATGAGTTTGGTCGTTTTCGGGAGGTCATCGCAGACCTTCCAGTACACCTTATCTCCGGAATATGCACAGATCGGGTCGCCAAGCTGGGACTGGATGACCACAACCCGTGATTTCCCGAACAGGTTCCGGTACCGGTTTACGACCCCGGCGACTGCGGTGTTATCCGCGATCCCGGATGCCGTGCTGGTGATTATCTCCGGAGCTTTAAAATCCACCTCCGGTTCCAGTCCGTCTTCCGCAAAGATCATGGTGCTTCCGCAGCTTTCCACTTCCCGGCCGTCAATGATAACGGTCACGACGCTGGACAACGTCTGGACATAACCCCAGCCACCCGATGTATACGTGTATTCATCCACGATATTGGACTTCAGGTTGATCTTCTGCCCGCTCATCGTCATAAACTTATCTCCGTCGTTGGAATAAAATGCTGCCTGATAGGTGTTTCCTGTGATGGTCCCGTCCAGCTCATTCTTTTTCTCCTTGAATAACGCGCATCCGGATAATCCGGCGCAGGTTAATGTGAATGCCAGAATGAGCAGCCACTGTTTCGTATATTTTTTCATGCCTGTTTCTCCTTCTTTGTCTTTTCTTCCTGAAGCTTTTGAAGCATTGCCTCCACGGAACTTAAATGCGCTGCGTCCATGCGTTTTCCTGTACGGTTTAGCATCAGGAAGCATCGCAGGATCGTCTCCTCATCCGGGCGGATCAGGTCCGCGACCGGAATGGTGCGTTCTAAGAATACATGCCGGTCACGGGCGCCAAGGTCATTAAAATAATAGCCATGGTACGGGTACCGGTTCTCATAATAACCGCGGAGCGCATCCAGGCGCTGCTTGCCGTCCAGGATCTCGTAAAGGGATCCGGATGACTGGCATGTTTCGTAGTCCTGTTTAGCAAAGACCAGTTCTCCGATCCGGATATTGGAAAAAATGCTGTCAATCAGAAGCTCCTTATCCTCCTGTTCCCAGACGTACCCTCGCTGATAATATGGGTCCATATCCACGCCGAAATGGTAATACCTGGACAGAACACCTTCGATGGTATATGGGCTGAAAGACAGCTTAATGTCGCGATTTCGTTCCAGCGCGGTGTTAGCAGCCATCAGTGGACGGATCTCTGTCCACGGGACCGCATAACATACGGTTTCGTCATTTCCCGCCGTGATTTTCTGTTTGCGGCACCGTATCACGTAAATCTTCCCGTCCGATAAAACCTCTTCCACGATGCTTTCTTCCATGCTCCCGTACCGGACCTGTTCTCCGGCATCAAACCGGTAAGACGGTTCATCAAGACGGGGAAGAACGTCCTGCAACCGGGCAAGATCGGTTTTAATCCGGTCCACACGTTGTTCTTTTGATGTTCCTGTTTTCGCTTTTGCCATAATAGTTTCTCCTTCGAAAGTCCGGGGATGCTTTTTTAAAGCACCCCCCCCCCGCTCTTTTTTCTTCCAGCACGAACCGAATTGTTTTTAATCGATCACTGCCATATACCGTTCGCTGACTGCGGGTCCATACAGGCTTTCCCTGACGGGCTTATGTCGCTCGCGGTAACGCATATTTCGGATCGCGCTCTTTTCAGAAACCGCCCAGGTATATCCCAGGCTTTTCCTGGATTCGGTGACTACGCCGTCCCCGTAATGGTACACAAGGGTACGGAAAACCTGGTATCTCTGTTTCTCCATGCCGGTTCCTCCTTACGTATGCCTGTCTGCTTCCTCCCTGCGGTCAAAAAAACCGTGGATCAGGCTCAGAACATAATTTTCGCGTTCAATATCCGATCCCGCCTGTTCCAGATTATCTTCGATCTCTTTCGTGATACGAAAACCGAAATCCGTTAACAGCTTTTTCTTGAGTCGGATATCTTTCGCTTTGCTTTCTTTTTCTCCCTTGCTCATAAACTCCTCCTAAATAAACGGGAAGCCTTGGTCTGCCTGTATACCGCTTTCTGGTACTGCCGTAGCAATCGCAATAACGAACGCACCGGCCAGACTCTGCTGCAGGGTATGATGCACGCAGTCAAACGCACATAACTCCTGGTAGAGCCTTTCTTTTCTTGGCAGTCTGCAGTCATCCTGGAAATACTGGAACCTTGGTTCCTCCTTAAACGGCATCGGGAAACCCGCCAGCTTGTCGAATGCTTCTTTTAAGGCATCGAAATGCTCATAAAAATACCGCTGGGAGGCGAGATTTCTCGCATCCCAGTGTCCGCCCCGCTTTTCATCGCAAAGATACGTATACGCCATGGAGATGGCGCATGCGCAGGATAAGATCGCGAAGTTATATGCGGCGCTCGGGTTCGCATTCACGGCCTCCACCAGTTCCTTTGGGCGGAAGCTGAAGCTGTTTGAGATGGTTTCCAGGGCAGGGATCAGTGTGGCCGGATGCCTCCGGTCCGTTTCCTCATGCCAGTCCACCTGTTCCAATTGTTTCGTCAAATCGTTTACTTCCATGTCATTTCTCCTTTCTCTTTTCCTTGTTTGATATGTACGTCTTCAGTATGTGGATATGGATGATGGAAAAATGACAGAAAGTAGGTAGAGGCGCTCCGGAAACGGAATGTTGCCTGGATTGGCATGGAAGAAATCCTGAGACGAAGGCAGTTCGTCAATGTGACAGAAAAAAGAGAGGGCTGACGGGTGCCAGTCCTCTCTGCAAAATCGATTGTGTTATGAAGTTGGAGTAAAGGTTCCATAGCTGTCCCATGTGCCGGCACGTTTGGTGAACGTCGGGTGGGATGGGCTCTTATCAAACATATGATAAAAATCTGTAACATTTGCTATTTTCCAATCATTAATAGCAGACGCATTTACCAAATTCTCGCATTGATTGAACACGTAACGCATGTTAGTAACACTACTCGTATTCCAATCTTTAATAGGTGTCAAATCAGTAATGCTTGTACAATTCTCAAACATACCAGACATGTTAGTGACATTTTCTACATTCCATGTTGCAAGCCCTGTCAAGTCTGCGAGCTTGCTACATTGAGAGAGCATAGCACTCATATTGGTAACATTACCTGTATTCCATGTTGCAAGCCCTGTCAAGTCTGCAAACTTGCTGCATTTAAAGAACATATAACTCATATCGGTAACACTATTTGTATTCCAGTTTGCCAGAGACGCCAGGTTGGTAAGCTGGCTGCATCCATAGAACATAAAGCTCATATTGGTAACATTACCTGTAGTCCATGTTGCAAGTCCTGTCAAGTCTGCAAGCTGGCTGCATCCGTGGAACATATATCTCATGTTGGTGACATTACCTGTATTCCATGTTGCAAGTCCTGTCAAGTCTGCAAGCTGGCTGCATCCATAGAACATCGAACTCATAGTTGTAACACTATTTGTATTCCAGTTTGCTAGAGATGCTAGGTTGGTAAGCTGGCTGCATCCACGGAACATATAACTCATATCGGTAACACTATTTGTATTCCAGTTTGCCAGAGGCGCCAGGTCGGTAAGCTGACTGCAACCCGAGAACATAGAACCCATCTGAACAACATTGCCTGTATTCCAGTTTAAAAGTGCAGTGAGGTCGATCAGACTACGACAACCCTCGAACATGGAATTCATATTCGTAACATTTGACGTATTCCAGCCTGAAAGCGGAGTTAAGTCGCTCGGATCACACCATGAGAACACTCCACTCATATTCGTGACATTGGATGTATCCCAGGCTGCAAGCGGGCTCAGATCGGTCAAGTTGCGGCAATTAGCGAACATATAATTCATGTCTTTGACATGTGATGTATTCCAGCCTGAAAGTGGAGTTAAGTCGGTAAGACTACTGCAATACCAAAACATCCCGCCCACATATCTAACATTTTCAGTATTCCAGGATGCAAGTGGCGTTATAATTTCCAGATTCTCGCATCTATTGAATACATGCACCATATCAGTCGTTTGACTCGTATCCATCGCTGCTATCCCATCTATATTATTTAATGATGAGCAATAACTGAACATACCACTTATAACAGTCGGTTTTACGGATTTCCACTGTTTCATAAAATTCAGGTTTTCCAGTGACTCGCAGCCTCTGAACGTGTAGTAAAATTGACGTACTTTTGTGAGATCCCATTGTTCTAATGCGTCCAGGTTCACTAATTGCGAACAGCTATCAAATAACTTGGTCATATCCGTTACACGGCCTGTTTGCCAGCCCCTGATTGGTGATATATCCTTCAGTTGTTCACAGCCTGTAAATAATTGCTTCATACTGGTCGTTTGTGACACATCCCAATTTTTTAAGCCACTAATATCTGATAAAGCCGAAAAAGCACCCCGCAATTCCCATGCGCCCGGTTTACCATTTGAATTGTACGTCTGGCTTTGGCAAAATAAATAGTTTAACTCTTGAGCCTGCACTTTTTCCGCCTTTGACCACCATAACAGTGCCGTTCCATCCCGCCATAAATAAATCGGCGTTTCAGAATCTGTTGTGGATATCAGGTGCGTTGCATCTGATGTGACATCTGCATCCGGCATGACGGCGGATTGTTGAAAGGCCGTGATTTCCTTTACATTCCCGGCAATATCAGCCATCTTTTTGCCGAGACCTGTGTTTCTGCTGGATGTCAGCAGAGTCGCTGTCAGAGCTTCCCACTTTGCGTATACGGTTATATCTTCCGAACAATCTTCCAGTACGAATTCTTGTCCGTCACTGCACGCCGCATCCGTATACCATCCCGCGAATTTCTTGGTTACATGGCTCGGTTTCTTTTCTTCGCCTGTCACGATAGCATTGCCGATTCCTTCTCCTTCTACGACAGCGTAGAATCCATAATAATTGCATCCACTGCTATCCGACCGGAAAAAGATCTGCACCGTATCCCCCTGGATGGTAAATTCTTTTGTGGTCGTTGTCGTCCCACCCAGTTTTCCACTTTTAGACTGGTCATAGTTGCTTTGAGCCGGTGTTATATCCAGGCCTTCGTATAAGCATACCCAGTCGTAGTTGGAGCTTTCTGTCTGGTACGTGATAGTCACTTTCAGGCTCTTCGCTCCCGGGATCGTGACAACCTGATTTTTTGTCACGTTGTTCCCGTACGATCCGGATGTCTGCGCGCCATCTGTACCAACATTATCCGTTTTTGCGACCTTTGCAACATGAACGTTGTTCTTCACATAGGTCACCTGATTTAACGTACTGGAAGCGTCTTCATCAAAATATCCTCCGTTTGCGTCATAGGTTACCGTAAACGGCTGCGGCGGGATCTGTAAGTTTACTTCCACGCTGAAGTTTCCGGATACTGTCATGCCATTTTCCGTATAGGAAACGTTTACGGTATAACCGGCACCCGAAGAGTTGTTATTTCCGGTCACCGTAGCCGGGTCCAGCTCCAGATCTGAAAAGCTAATGGTCTTACTGCTTCCGTCGTCATAAAAGGCCACTGCTTCCAGATCATCCGCAGTGAATGTGTAACTGTTTTCGGTCTCAGACTCGATCGTAGCAGGTCCTTTATAAGCCACCTGCAGTCCGGTCAGCTTCGTCTTTGCATTTACTACGTTTGTGGTATTGCCGGTATGACTGAACTTCTCGTACTGTGAAATGCTGTTAGCAAACGTTACTTCCGCCTCCTTTTCGGATGTGAGGACTGCGGTTGCCGTATCATCGGCTACCGTTACGTTTGCTCCTGCAGTAATGCCATCCAGTTTATAACGTTCCGTATCCCGTTCCCGGATCGTATAAGTTCCGGCCGGAATCCCGGAAAGAATGACGTTTCCGGTGGTGGCGCCGTTTACCAGCGTGATGCTCTTATTCCAGGTATGGGCAGTGCCGTTTACATCCGTGCCAGCGATCTCAAAAAGGAATGTCGCATTCCCAAACGGCTCATACCATTCATTGATCTCCTTCCGGATCGTGATCTGTACCTGTTCCGCCGGATCATAGCAGGTCAGCGCCTGCGTGGTCGTACAGTTTGCTTCATTGACTGAGAAACGGACCTTGTCCCGGCTGATTCCGTATCCGGCCGGTGCCTTGGTCTCTTCGAAGTAGTAGCTGCCCCACTCCAGACCCGTTACCGTGATGGCACCGTCTCCGTCCGTGGTAAGTCCTTCTTTTACCAGGCTTCCGTCGTTTTTATACAGATTAAACTGCGCATCTTTTAACTTCTTCGTCTTTGTGGCTTCATCCATCTTGGTTAAAGTCACGGAGCCTAAAATCTTTTCATCTGCGACCCGCACGGTCTGGACTGCGTCCGCATTGGAGGCATCCACCGTGAAAGATAACTGCGCATCTGATTTCTGATAGCCCTGCGGGGCTTTCGTCTCCAGGAAATAATAATCACCCCAGGTCAGCTGATCGATGATAGCCGTGGCTCCGTCCGCCCCGGTTACCAGCCCTTCCTGTATCAGGGTGTCTGCGCCTGCCACTCCTGTATCCTCTGCCTTCTGATAGAGGGCAAATTCTGCGTTAGAAAGCGGCATGCCGTCCGAAGACAGCTTGATCAGTTTCACGGAGCCAGTCTTTCTGTTATCGGTCTGGCTGATCTTTACTACGGTATCCGCGGTGGTCGCATCCAGGTCCGTTTCCACCGGTTCTGCCGCCAGGGTGTATCCAGCCGGAGGCACAACCTCGGTGAAACGGTAATGGCCAAACTTTAAGTTTTCTACCGTCAGTTCTCCGGCCGCGTTGGTCTTTAAATATTCGTATAACTTCCGGTAACTGCCGTCCGCTTTTCTTACTGCCACGTCGTAGTAGGCATTTTTAAGCGTCTTGCCGCTGACTGCGTCATACTTGGTCAGACGGATGGATGCGGCCTTTTCTGCGTCTTTTGCGGTAACAGCTGCATGGATCGTATCAGTTTCCGCGTCATACTGGGCCTTTCCGATTTCGAAGGATACCGGGGCTTCATCCATTTCGTAGCCTGTCGGTGCCTCGGTCTCTTTCAGGTAATAGCTTCCCCATGGGAGTCCGTTTACGGTCAGGGTTCCGTCTGTGCCTGTGATACAGGAAGATTCCTGTCCGGAGGTGCTGTAGGCATAGCTTCCATCCGAACCGGTAAGGAATACCTGGGTACCGTCTGCCTGGTAAAGCTGGTATACTGCCCCGGCGATCGGTCCGCGGGTCTCATCGTCCGCGTCCAACTTGGTCAATGTCACGTTTCCCGGGATCCGGCTGTTTTTGATCTCGATCGTCTGTGGGATGTCGGTCACGGTAAAGGTATGCTTTCCGGTGATCTTCTGATATCCGGCCGGTGCCTGTACCTCTTCCCATGCGTATGTCCCCGCGCGCACGTTGTTCATCACAATGCGGCCCATGGAGTTTAAATCCTTTCCTCCATCGTCAAACAGTGCGGCACCATCCGGTCCGTAAACCTGGAACTTCGCGCCGGTCAGGGCAGCGAAATGCTCGGTTCCGTCCTCATCGGTCTTCGTGAGATTATCCCCGTCCACCTTCTGGAGGACCAGTTTTCCGATGTTGTCCAGGAGCTTTACCTGCGTTTGCGCAGAGCTTAAGGTATAGGTTGTCTCATACTGCCCGGTCAGTCCGTACGCGTCGTACTGCACCGTGTACTGGTTAACGGCACGTTTTTCGATGAGGTTCCGGTCTTTCGGCGCGCGCATGTTGATGAGCACGTATGCCATCTGCCTGGTCTTCATCAGTCCGTCCGCCATATTGGAAGTGTCCAGAACGACAGCGATGCTCTTTACGGTCGAAAGATCCACCGGTGCGTCTGTACTCCAGCCGGAAGCACCTAAATCAAATTCCTGATTTTTGTCCGTAGAATAATATACGGTCGGGACCAGCCCCATCTTTTCTGCCTGCGCGGTATCCACACCCCGGAAGGTGCCCTGCCAGCCGCTGGCGATGGTCTGGTAGCTGTCCTTATTTTCCCCTGTCTGCGCGATCTTTGCACCCTGCTCGATCCGGTCAAAGAATACGATATTCTTTGCGTTGGAAGAACCAAGGCCGAAGTCCAAGCGGTAGGAGTAATCGGACTTTTCCTGTTTGACTGCATCTTCCGCGTCATTATAGAGCCTTGCCACGGTATCGGTCACGAAACCGGTGGAATAACCACTCTTGACATATTTGGATACGTATTCCCTCCACTCAGTTGCGTCTTCCTTGATGGTCACGCGTGTGGCGTAGTAGGCATGCTTTTCTTCGGTATCCCCATCCTCGTCCAGGTCATAGTGATCCGTACGGACAGAGCTTCCGCTGATCTTTGCGAGGCCTTCATCGTGCGCGATCAAAGCCGATTCCGGCATATAGCTGTTTCCAAGGGATAGAAAATCCGCATAAGTAAGGCTTACCGGGAATGCCATGGATACGGAAGTAAGCTGCTCCGCCGCAAGCGGGGCATCCAAGAAATCAAAATCCGCCACGATCGTGGTCTTCCCGTTCCACTCCGTCTGCCGGATGGAAACATGGGATGCAAAATCATTTGTCTCCCCTCCGGTGTATGCAGTGCCGCTTCCGGTCACGGTAACCTCATCCTCATCCGGGTCTGCTGTCAGGCCTTCCGGGAGTACCGCATAAAGTGAGAACTTCTTTAAGGTACCGCTCTCATCGGATTTTAAGGTGCCGGATGCATGGATGACGCTCTCAAACCCGTCTCTTCCGCCTCCGGCGAATTCATCGGCTGTTACCCTGGTTTCCAGTGCTGTTACCGGGTCTCTCAGCCAGACATTGGAATAATCACGCAACATCCCTTCCCCGAATACATCCAGGTCACGGTCTGCCAGGATTTTTCCATAAGTGCCGCCATAGTCATCGACCGTCTTGGCACAGTCATTTTTTAAGACCCCATTACCATCCCGGTACAGGGACCGCATGTAAGTGAAGTTCACCAGCCTTGCGGAATGGTCCACACGCTCGGATTCCTCTTTTGCCTGCTCTTCTTGCCAGTTTAAATGCAGGCGCACGCCGGTCTGGAGCTGGAACGAGTAGGAGCCGTCGATGTCCTTAACAAGGACGTAGACTGCCTTGACACCGTCCGGAAGCTGGTGGACCGTGCCGGCATCCGTCGTTCCGGTCGCAAGAAGCTTATACTGATCCGGTGCTTCATCCTGGCTTTCGGCTCCGTATACTTCGTAATCGTATACGGTCTCGCCGTCATTTGGTAAAACCCGCACAAAGGCCATGTCATATTCGTGGCCTTCCAGGGCCCGCATGGTGCCGTTCTTTAAATAGACAGCGATCTTGTCATCGCCAAGGGCTAAGCCATAACGCTGACTTTCGGAAATGCCGCTTCCGGTGACCGTAGTCTCCTTGATATCCTCATCTGTCTGTGCCGCTGCTTTGCGCGGCGCATTGGAGACGGTTGCCTTTCCCACGCTGTCATCAGACACGGTAACGTCTTCTGCAGCATCCGTTTCCGCCGCAAAGCTCTTGATGGCAAAAAGGCCCATAACCTTGCTCCAGAGGGAAGTGTCCGCCTGGCTTAAGGTGATATCCGGCAGGTAGTCCTCCTCTTCCTCCGCATCGGAATCCGTCGCCGTGATGACGTCCGCCTCTTCCGGATACTTCTCGCCGAATGTGACGGCGTCAGAAAAATCCGCATTTTCGGAAACCAGATCATGCTCATACCAGGAGAGGTCATTCCAGTTTTCCGGAAGTTCTTCCGGATCCGTTTCCGGTTTCTTTCCCATCAGTTTCCGGTACCACGGTTTCCAGAATGTATCATCCTGTTCCGTAGAGGATGACTCCTTTTCGTCTTCCGGGTCAGGGTCATCACTTTCCCCTGAACGGTCCTCTCCGGTTTCTGATGCTACGGCTATCTGTGCCTCCGATGCGCTTGCAACAGCCATACGTCCGCGTCTTGGTGCGCGGGCACTCCGTCCGGACGAATAACTCCGGTTGGAAGTACCGGACAGGACGAATGGAATGACCGTGCCGCTATAAAGGCCGGTCGCGTTCAGACGGTCGGTTTCCTTTATCGGAGCGTCATGCCGGTTCGTCCATTCGTAGATCTCATGCTGATAGTTAACAGACCACTGGTTGTAAACATAACCGGCATGGCTGAAGCTGTAGCCGTGCAGAGTAAAGGTATCGTCCGCATCGACGCGTTCATTTTCCCCCGCGTCCACCGTCCAGTCCTCATCGTCCTCATATAACCGGTCCAGATGGGCATGAAGGGTCACTTCATTGCCTTCCAGTGTCTCTTTTTTAAATCCGATCCGGTAGGAGATCGTATAGGTGCGCCGGTTCCCGGATGAATCCAGTTCCACCAGGTTTCCGTACCGCTCCGTAAAAAGGTCGAATGTCAGGTCATCCCCGGATACAGATACCGGGATTTCCTTATACCTGTTTCCTTCCTTGACGATCACGTCATCACCGGACGTACCGGCTCCGGATATCGTCATGGCCAGGGTAGATTTATAAAGTCCCCTTGCTAACCAGTCATTATCAAACGATACGAAACAGTCGTACCAGATATAGTCCTTATTTTCCTTCTCATACGTCGAGCCGCTGATGGTCTGCCGGGTCATATTGATCCGGTAACGGTCCGGCGTGGACACAAAAGCAAAGGATAACGGTTCCATCTGGATGCCTCCCGCATCCGCAACGGAAAAGTACGGGGATGACTCCATGGTGTACCCGTTCTCACAGTCCCTTGCTTCCAGGGTCCATAAAAGCTCAAAACCACCGGACACGGACTGCCCGGATGATACGGCAAATTTGTTGGTAAAACGGTAGGTATCACTCATCGGATCCCAGTCGTAGTTCCATTCGGAATCGCCCTGGTCCGCCGCCAGTTTATCCGCCTTGACGGTGCCGGAGCGCTTCACGCCGCCAATTCCCGGGATCACGAAGGAAAGGCTCCCGGCCGGATAATCCTTTGCGGCATGATCCATCCGGTAGGTCACCACGATTTTTGGCTGTCTCATCTCATCGGACGTGGCGTTCCATGTGTAGTCTTTGGAAAGCGTATTCCAGGCGACGTCAACCTTCCAGCCATCCAGGTAGTTCTGGTAGACCGGTTCTTCCGCGATGGATTCCAATGAAAGGTTCATCAGGATCATCACGACGGAAAGGATCCAGGCCAAAAAGCGCCGGAATTTCTGTTTTGTTCGGAACATTTCTTATCCTCCTTATTTTTTGTAACGGCGGTTTCCCTGCCGCCATCTGCAGGCGCATTCAGCCGGATATGCAGTCCACACCGGCATCCGGCTCACCCGTATGGCTCTTTGATCGTTGACATAACAGCACCCCTCTTTCCCTGTCGTATAGCAGAAGCTTCTCATTCAGTATGTCGCATTTTGAGATTTTTCCGGGCGCATCAAAAAAAGAGCACCCCCGGATTTCCGGGAATGCCCTTCCTTGTTTCTTTGTTTCTTTCCTTCTTTTCTGTTTTTCTATGATAACAACAATTTGAGTCGCTTCTTTTCTGTCATATTCTCTGATTGTGAGCGCCGGATCTTGACAAACTGTCTGACGATGTCCGGCATCCGTTTCGCACAGTCACGGATCTCCTCTTCGTGCCTTGCAGTCACGATTGTATTCGAAAGGATGGACACTAAATCCGTAAAGGCCGGCACGTCGGATGCGTCCGCCCTTAAGATGACATTAACCAAATACCATTCCGCTTCCGGGTCTGTCATTTCTTTGTTTTCCCGGATCTTTTTCCGGATTTCCTCCTCTTTGCCAGACCACGCGGCATCCGCCGCTTTCGTGGTCTCCCGCAGCCGGTCAAGGTCCGTGGACAGTACCGCAGACACCTTTAAGATTTCAAAGGTCCCGTACGTTCCCTTTAAGCTCACCGGCTGGAGGAGGGTAAGGCGCGTTAAGATCTTAATCATGCCCTTGATCTCGTCGGCATCGACCAGCCGGTACCGGCCGCAGCTATCCGTCTTCTTGATCGCCGTATCCAAAGCAATGGCTGTGCCACGCATGGCCTGTGCGACTGCGTTGGCCGTGATGTAGTGCTCATTGGCAATGATAAATTCCAGGATGTCACGAGCCAGCAGGGAATCAAAAAAGATCTGGTACCGGGTCCGGAATTTCCTTTCCTCCTCTTCTGCCAGACAGTTTAATTCCGCATCGATCGCTTTCACGTGTTTTTCCAGATTTTTCTTCCATGCCGGAACGGAAACCTGGAAGGGAGGTGTCTTAAACTGGTATCCCCATAATGTAACCCGTCCTTTTTTGATGGTCAGCGTGGTATCCCCGTATAGGATGCCGGCACAGCCCTTTTCACATCCCACGCTGTCATAGGCCGCGAATTCCTCGCGTGCGTAATTGCGGCACCGGTCCTGGAGCCTGCTCTTTTCGCATTCCTTAAAGTGCCAATATCCTTCGCTATCGGTAAGCTTCGTGCCGGATGCCTGAAACGCGATAGATCCTGTCGCGTTTTTCATGACCGGGTATCCGTCCGAAAACCGGAAGGTGCACCGGACTTCTTTCTTTTTGAAACAGGGATTACCGTCGATCCACGGGATCAGCCATGTCCGGTACTCTTTTTCCCGCTCTCGTAATAATTTCGCATCGTCGTTTTCTGGTTCTGGCGTTACGGTAAACGCCACTGCTTTTAAGGCGTCCGAAAGTGCTTGTTGTCGCCCGGAAAGTTCCTTTAACAGATGCTTTTCCGTATTGGCCGTAAAGGGATCGTCCAGGGCGGCCGGGTTTTTGATGGTAGTAAGCTTTGTGGCAATACACTTGACATCCTTTAAATCCTGGTAAACAGTTACCTCCGGCATCCCGGTCTCCGAAAAGACCCGGCACTGGAAGTCCATGCCCTGATAAGATACCACAGCGATCACATCCCCGGTTGCGCGGGTAACTTTGACCTGCATGCCCTCATACCCCTTGGATAGTTCCTTTAATTCCGAAAGAGTGCATTTTGCGATCTCTTTTCGGAGAATGGATTTCTGGGACTTTAAGAAGGATTCCCGTAATCCCTGGCTCCGGCGTTTTTTGATCTCATGGACCCGGTCTGCCAGCCGCTCTGCTGCTTCCATAAGAACAGACCGTAAAAGGGGCAGATTCCCCACGCATGGGCGCAGGCGGTCATCCGGCAGGACGATGGATGCCGTATCATCCTGGCATTCCTCGGAATGGAGCACCAGCCGGCGCTCCTTGCCTTGCTTGATCACAGCCAGGGTAAACGGCCACTCCGGCTTTTCAAGTTTTTCCCGGATCTTCGCGCTTGCTTCGTCAAACGGCTCCAGGCTGTGGATCATCTCTGCCACTTCCGCCTGCCACCCATTTTTGTCCGCATTCGCTTGTGCGGTCGCAACGGAGATATTGCGGAGTTCCCTGACGGCCTTGCCTTCCCGCAATTCACTCTTTGGCACAACAATCATAGGTCCGCCTGATAGCAGAATCTTTAAGTTTCCGCTTGAAGACTTTCCGGCTCGGATATCCGGCCCCAGTTCTCTCCCCTGCTCCCGTAATTTCCCCTCAACGATCCGGTAAAGTTTCGGATAAGATTGTTTAAACTGGTCATCGACAGCCAGTATAAAATGTTTTGCCATATGGTCACCTCATTTCCATGATAAATCCCAATAACTGCTGAATGTTGACCGTTTCGTACATCCTGGCGTAATGTCCGTACACGGACGCAATGGAATCGCCCTGGTCCCATTTATCACTCACATCCGTATTAAGCCAGTAGGCATGCTTTGCCTTCCTGCAGATATTGCGGATGTATTCCTTTCCCGGGTCGTTCTTGTTATTCCTTGCGTCCCCAATGAAGATCACCATGCTGTCCTTCGTGATGCGGTTGCGGTGGCGCTCCCACATGTCCCGCAGCGGGACTTCATAATTGGAATACTGTCCGGCGCGCGGAATGAGATCCAGAACCTCCCGCACGCTCTCTTCCACATTTCCCGTCTCAAAGATCCCGGAAATATCATAAAGGGAATTCACAAACGCGAACGCACTGCATCCGCGCGGGAAGATTTCCTTTAAGATGCCGATAAAGGTCAGCATGAGCTCCGATGCTGCTTTGCAGGAGCCGGATACATCGAGGATCAGGACAAGATCCGCCTTTCCGCGCCGTGGGAGCTTATAGATTAAGTTCATCGGTTTCCCGCAGGTCCTTATCGCTTCCCGGAGTGTCTCCTCCAGATTCATGGAAAGCCTCTGGTGGCTGTTGATATTCCTGGTCATCCGGGTTTTAAACGCCAAGAGGTTCTGTCTTAGATAATCACGGACCAGTGTCTTATCGGCATTACTTAACCGGTTGAATGGTTTTTCCGCGATCTTTTCCACTTGCGGTGCCAGGACTTGCACGCTTCCGCCCCCGGTGAATTCAGCCCGGTGCAGGATGGACTTGTCTTTGACCGTAAGGCTGTCTTTACTGGTTTCTGTTTCCTGCTTTTGCTTCCTTAATGCGTCATCGATCCTCTGGCAGGCGGTTCTATATTCCGCTTCCGCCTTCGTGATCTCTCGTCTCATGGTTTCAATCTGTTTTTCTGTGCTTTTCTGCGCGTTTTCAATCGCTTTTTGCAGGTCTTCCGCTTTCTTTGTCTGTTTCGTCCGACAGGTCCCGACCTTTTTTGCAAGATTCATGGCTTCCTGCGCCTGCGCCAACTTCCCGGCAGCCAGGTCTTTCCCGGCTTGGTCCGTGAGACTCTTCGCAAGGGCTTTTAAATCCTCATCCGCGAGTTCCTTTCCAGAAAGGAACGCTTTTAGGAGCTTCTTTTCCGGGTCCGGAAGTCCGGATACTCCGCATTCCGTCTTTTTCGTGCCATTTTTGGCTGGCTTCTTCTCCTGCTGTGCCTTCGCGAGGACGTCTTCCCGGATCCGCTCTTTTTCCTTTTCCAGGTCACTGATCTTTTTTAACCGGTCCTGTGTGAGGACATCCAGGGCTTCTTTCCGCTCTTTTTTCTGCGCTTCCTGTTCCTGTTCCGTGACCGGCAGGATCTTCTGCATGACATATTCCCGGAACAAGGGCCTGATCATGCCTGCCTGCTCCCCGGTTTTTGCGAGACAGACGGTGGAGGCCGTTACGACCTCCTCTTCTTTTGTGATGTCAATGCCTGCTTCCCCGATGGATTTTACTAATCTTGCGAGCTCACTTTCCGATACCGGGAAGCTATGGTCCTGTAAATACGAGCAAAACCCGGTGAAAAATTCAAGAATGCTTCTATCCATGCCGCATCCCTCCCCCGTCAAAACAGGCGTGCTGCGATCAGCCGCTGCTGGTCCTCACGGTTTTTGGCGATCATGCAGTAGGAAGCCGGGATCACGGACTTATCCAGATGCTCGTCCATCGTGGATAAGTATTTGGCCCAGTTACTGTATTCAGAAATGGACGGCTGCTGCTTTAAGGAGAGACCGCGGATCTTTTCTGCGCAGTTTGCCACAGATGCCGCAATCTCCGGAACGACGCCGGCCTGCATACGCAGGATCTCCAGTAACTCGTCCGGGGTCTTCTGCTGGATGAACAGGTAGTTACAGCGGCGTTTTAATGCCTGTGACAGGTCACGGTAGCAGTTGGACGTCAAAAAAACGACTGGACGCATATCAGGCGGACAGGTTACCGTGCCGTACTGTGGGATGGAGATACTGAAGTTCTCCAGGACCTCAAGCAGAGTGTATTCGATCTCCTCGGAAGCCTTCTCCACCTCATCCAGCAACAGGACGTAACGCTTTTTCCCACTGATTGCCTTTAAGACCGGGCGTTCGATGAGGAAATCCTTCCCGTAAAAGTTAATGGTGCCTGCGGTATCCAAGGACTCCTGGAGCGTTTTTCCGGAAAAGGCATCCGTCAGTGCGCCCTGGATCGCCTGGATGGAGAGCAACTGTTTCTGGTAATCGTAATCGTACAGGATCTTATCATATGTCAGACCGTCATAGAACTGGACGCGCAACAGTTCCAGTCCCAGCATGTCTGCGGTGGCGTATGCAAGGGACGTCTTTCCGACGCCCGGATCCCCCTCCACTAATAACGGGGTCCCGCTCATCGCGCCGGATACCGCAAAATCAATATATGGATTTGATATATAGCCGTGCTGCTGCAGGGCTTCATGAATTTCAGATAATGTCATAACATTTTCCTCCGTAGTGCTTATGGGTTTAAGTATATCATTAGTATGGCCCCGGTTGGGAGTGGATTTTTTTGCGGATAACACTTTTTGGTAAAAAACCACAAAAAAAGGACGCTACTGCGTCCTCGGTGGGGGCTGTCCTGTTCCAAATATGGGAGTTTTGGCGCCACGTTTTTCGTGGCGAATGTCATGGATAGTTTTGTGCCGCCCATGCTGCGGTTATTTTCTTTTGGCTGTTCAGGCATCCCTGTGTGTACGGGGCAGACTATGATGTATGAGATGCCAAGGAAAAAGCCGTGGGTTCATCCCCGCGTACACGGGGCAGACTATTCTCCAAGTACATTACTGGCAAGTCGAGCCGGTTCATCCCCGTACGCACGGGGCAGACCTACGAATTTTCGATAATGGCAGTTTGGGTTCTTAGACTCATCCCCGCGTACACGGGGCAGATACTAAATTCCCCAAGAAAATCTCTGCTACTGATGATCAGTTGCTTCCACCTTATAGTTCCATGACGGAATCAGTATGCGTCATCTTTTTGGAATGTATTTTTGCGGATAATACTTTTTGGTCAAAAACAAAAAAGAACGCCGCTGTGTCCTCCGGTGGAGCTATCCTGCTCCAAATGCGGATATTCTGACGTAGCGTCTCTCGTGGCAAATGTCATGGATATTTTTGTGTCGTTTCCGTGTTGCGGTGTTTTTTTGTTGGCTATTAAGGTATCCCCGTGCACACAGGGCAAACTTACCGCTGCGTCCGACAGTACCGGAGGTCACCGGTTCATCCCCGTATATACGGGGCAGACGCTCCCTCCACAAAATGAATGGCTTTCTTCATAGGTGCATCCCCGTGCATACGGGGCAGATTTTTCATCCTAAAATACAGGCGTTATGTTCTGAGATTCATCCCCGTACGCACGGGGCGGACGCACAGGAAAAACTCAAATTGCAGCAGGAGATAGGTTCATCCCCGCACACACGGGGCAGACACTAAATCCTCCAAGGAAGCCTCTGAGGCTGCGGAGCAGCTGCTCTCACCTCAAAATCCCATGACAGAATCAGTATGTATCGTCTTTTCGGAATGTATTTTTGCGGATAACACTTTTTGGTTATTTTTGATGTTTTTCCAAAAAAAGAGATGCCAACGGCACCTCTTTCTCGATTTGTTTTCTGATCATGACATTCTTTTTTGTTTGTGTTCTTCCAAAGTGTCCCTCTATTAGCGCATGAGCGTCTCCATGCGACAGTACGATTCTATGCGCTTGCTGCAATCGAAGATTCGTACGTTTAACGATGGCTGCAAGCGTAAGAGCTTGTATGCTTCACGTCTTGCTACATCGATCGTATCATAGTAGCCCAATAAGGATGCCTCTCCATCATCTCCGACGACATCGACCCGGTATCCTTCCCACTGGAGATCGTCCCAATTATTCTGTATGAAATCATTTGCGACGTATACAAGATTCGCAAGCAGCTTGCCCATGTCTGTCATTGCCTGCAGGCTGGTATCTGGCGTCATAAAGCATCCAAGATTGATGATTTCATGTTTTGGCTCGAAATATTCCAGCCCGATCTCCAGAAAAATATTTCCGTCTCTGCCAAATTCCAGACGATTCCAGAATAGTCCGTCTGCCTGCCTGATCGATCGTATGTTAATAGCCGGCATCACAGACCGCAGACACTCTGGAAACTCGACCAGCCCACATAGTACATTAAATAACTCCTGATTGGTATATGGCTTTTTTCTGTCACTCATTTTTTCCCTTTCTTTCTTTTCATTTTACGCGGTATCGCCCGGGTCTTTGTGTCGTTCCAGCATGACTTCCACGCAAGAAAACATATTTTGGTGGATAACACTTTTGTCGTTTTTTTATTTTTGAAAATTTATCCGCCGCATTTTCATGGTTTGTTTTTTTCTTCCATTCTTTTTCCTCCTTCGATTCCTTTTATTTTTATGACATCTTCAGTATGGCTTTGTTGGAGCGAGGAAAGGACGTATTTTTGCAGATAAAAACCGGGCCCTGTGGGGACAGGGTCCGGTGGTAAGGTGAGTAAAAGATAAAACAAGAGTGTGTTTGTTAATCAAATGTCAGATATTTCTATCGCATTGTAGATTTTTGTCATTGATTCAGCCGGACTATCTGGTACTTTTTCCCCACTATGTTTTGCTTCTACATATTTTCTTGCTTGATTTCCTATCTCTGGAAGTAGTTGAAAAACTTCAGGCATGAAATACGCACATCCTATGTGATAATCAAATTTAACAAAACAATCTGTACATTCTAAGAATACAATTTTATAAGTTTTCTTATATTTTTGTTGTACTGCGTCAATATCATACAGTAGCTTTACCATATCATTGATTGATATCACTTAAAATACGCTGCTGCCCTATCTGGCATCTTCATATAGCGCTCTACCTGAAATGATATTCCGTCATAAACTTTAAATCCATTCCTTCGTTTCAAAACATAGCGGCAATTTTCAAAAACAACGTAGACTTTTCTGTACGGAGTCCTCAGATCATTGAGCAGTTCTGTTAGTCCTATTCCTATATACTGACTTGGCGTCCATCCCATGCCTTCTGGTGCCAAACAGCCTTCTAAAAATCTAATGTCTGTGTCTATGATTTTTGCATCTGCTGCATAGACAAACAAATCTATATCTCTTACCTCGGACTTCCACTTTTTCAAATATTCCTGATATTTTTCATTTTTATTTTCGATAACCTTTGCTATATCCTTAAAACAAAGCGGCTGATTTTTCCATTTGTGACATAACGCATCGTCCGAGACTTCATCGTTATTTGCATTACTTAATGGTTTATTCCATTTCTTTTCTTCTTTCCGAAACGCTTCATTAATCGCCTGCGTCACTTCAATTCCTATCTGACGGTTCCGAATGATAAGATCCAGCCCGTCCGCTCCTCGTACCTGCCGATCATGAAGTTCAATTTCTTTGTATTCATCACTTTGTTTTAAATATTCTAAAGCAAAACATTCTGCATAATCATATTGACGGCTCAGACAAGGAGGAGGTTTTCCTGCATCTTCTCTTCTTTTTACCGCACTGTAATTTCTGCAAAACGCAATATCGTACTTCTTATATTTCGCGACTTCCATAAGAAGACCTTCCTTCTTAAAATATCATTGGTTCTAAACAGTTTTTGAAAAATTGCGGACAGTATCTTTCGGTTTATAATAATATATGTAACTGCTTCATTTGAACGCCAATTCTTGATCTTACATGGAAGAGCTACATCCCCCCTGCTCTGGTTCTTCAAACATGTCAAAAATCGATATCTGGTGATATTCTTCATGAGGCTTCCCCAGTGGAACCGCATCCTTCAGACCATCCATCTGCCAGATATTCCATGCAATGACGTTCGCAAACTGCTTTAGCTGTTTTTCATCCGGATCCAGTTCCATCCGTTCCCGGAAATAATCCTCAAACGTCATAATCAGGTTAATTCTGGCAATCAAAAGGTTATCCCCTTGGTATTCGATCCATAGCAGCTTTGAAAAGCCCGCAAGGCCCATTTCAACCATTCATCATTATCCTGTGCATTTTCATTTACCACACGCAGCTTTCGATCCAGCATCCCGATCCGGCGAAGTGGCGGAAGAATCAACTCTCCAGTCGTCGCATCATATCTGGATACCAGGTATGGGGCTTCACCACAGGTAATCTCCAATCGCCGTGAGTCAACATAGGATCTCCATGTTCTTTTCTCATTAAATGGAATCTTATTTTCGTTGACCGCCCAGGTATGCTCCGCCTCATTTTCAAAATTAAATATGTCCTTTTGCCCAAACCATTGCTCATCTGCATAATTGTTCATCTTGTTGCAGAGCCATATCGGTGTAAATACTTCCGCCTTCTTCCTGGTTCTTTCCTGCTGTTCTTCCAAGGCCTTTTCCGTGCGCGATCGTAAATCTACTGAGTTAAATCCTTTGATAGCTCTTATGTCAATATGGTCCCTGTCCTGAAAACCTGCTTTTTTTACGATAAGCATTAGTGGCCCAGATAATATTCTTTTTTGTTGTCTTGTCTCGTAAAAGGATCGGCAACGTTATCCGTACTGGATAAGCTTCAAAATCAATTAATTTTCCCATAAATTAGTGTCCCTTTCAGTATGTGTCTTGAAGACTCTGATCGCGGCGATATTATGATATTTTCGTCCGCATAACACGTTACTTGTTTTTCATTTCAGATCTTCTTCCCTACTCAACGCTTCCAGCCGTTCAAAGACACTCTTATTCCCCAATTCTCCTACAGCCGAAAACATTCCAGAATGCGTCGCCCATGGATCATTGGATGCAGGAAGTGCCTCTTTTTCTTCCTTTTCTTCCGGCTCTTTAGGAACTTGATAAGGGGTAGTTTGCGCTTTTTTGACTACCCGGTAGTTTTTGTTTCATAGTAAATGAAACGTGGTTTTACTTGGATTTATTTTTTAAATCGTTATCAATTTGTTCCATTAAAAACTTCTTTGTAGTTGCGTGATAATCGGCACATCCAGTTTTCATATCAACGGCTTCCCACCATATACAATGGTCGGGTTCGTAATAACCACAATTACTAATTCTGAATCCTTTATACTCATAGATACCTTTTGATATTTTTACAGCTCCCATACTTTTATTCTCCTAATGATTTTCAAGTGAAACCAAAATTTCTCACTTTAACAGCATATAGACCGCTACACGCCTTTCATCTCCCCCCTCGATTTACTCCAATTCTTCTTCCTCTTTTCCCTTGCTCAACTCCTCCAGTCGGTCAAAAACATTCCTGTTTCCGAATCCACTCATGGTAGGTAATATTTCGGAATGTGCCTTCCATGGCTCGCCGGATACGGGAAGCACCTCACTTTCTTCTTTTTCTTTCTGCTCTCCAGAAAGATTTTTGTCATTATCCTCTGTGGATGTAGCTATTGTCAGTCCGGCAAAGAGTCCGTTTTGCATTTCTCCAAACAGAGATCTCACCGGCAACGCTCCGGATAACGGTTCCGGGTCTGGCGTCCGGCGCTCGATCACGCCGCGCTTTCTGACAGCCATGTTCTGATTGGAAAGTTTCTTTAACTTTGACTGGATGGCGATGGTTGTTTCGCTTAATTCCTCCGTATCTTCTATTTTCGCGTCCTTTTCTGGCACCAGATGGTACGTCCAGTCATAGTGACAGATCAAGTCAAACATCAGGATCAGGTTTTTAGAGACGATGCCCTGGTCATGGAGCCCCGTCGTCACATACCGTCCTCCGTCATCCGTATGGATGTAGTTGTTGTGCCAGAGGTGCATCTTTCCGTCTTCGTCAACCCGGATCATCCAGGAATCCTGGTTACAGGAAACCTGATATTCCGTCAAAGAAAGAACGTGAAGCTTCAGCCCCTCATCCTCCACATAGTGGATCCACCGGTCGATCCCTATATGATGTCTGCGGACTAAGTGTTCCACCGCATCCACCTCTTTGGAGATCGGAGCGCACGCGACCCTTGCATACAGGCGGTACGCGCAGCGCGGGCAGTATCCCAGTTCTTCCGGCCCGGTCGCGGATGCCTGTAAGTCCTTCGGGTTGATCTTTTTCAGTTCTGGACAATCCCGGTCATGGATCACCCCGTTTGTTCCGCCGTAGTAGAATAAATTTCTTGAGTCATCTAAAAGGCTCTGTTTTCTTCTGGTCCATACATCAACCGGCTGTATTTTTTTCTGTTTCGCTTTCGGACTTGGCATGAATTGCAGGTCCAGGCATGAGCCCGGGTTAACCGGAAGACCGTGTTCTGCCATGGCGCTTGCAATACTCTTTTTTATTTCTTTCCAGAATTTTCTCCAGACCCCTTCCGTGATGTATAGCCGGTTTCCTGCTACATCCGCCCGGCATTCCAGGATCCGCACTTCCTGTATGGTATGCATGACCACGATGAGTCCGTAAATTTCCAGCCGGTCTTTCATGTCGGCGTAATGCGGGAGCTTCCGGATGGAGCCCTGGTACGGGACGATCGTGATATCAAACAGGTCTTCCGCCCAGATGACATTCGGATAGCGTGTGTGATTCAGGGCCCATTCTGCCTGTGTTTCGTAGAGTTTCTTTTCCGATATCAATTGACATCTCCTCCTCTCTGATTTCTTTCAGTATGTCGGATGTTGCCGTGAGGCTCTTTTTGCGGATAACACTTTTTGGTCAAAATCGGCAAGCCGGAATTCGACTTTTCGTCCTTTATGGTATTTGTTTGGCCGGATCTGCCTGTTCTATCGCCTGTTCATACGTGGGAATTTTCGGTACGCACGGGAAAGCCATCAGCGTTTTGCTCCGTGATTGCCATACTGAATGGGACTTGAAACGAACAGGAGGGGTTTCCAATGAACTACATTATAAGAACTGCCGCCGTCCTGGCGTGCGCTGTCGGTCTGTGTGCGACACCCTGCACAGCTTACGCAGCAGGGACGGCAAATTCCGCGGTCGGACCCGGCCGGGTTGCATCCGTGGAAACGAACTATCCGGATACGGAGGAAGCGAAACAGGCCCTTGCCATCTTGACGGATCTGTACGCAAATGAAACGGACGAAACCATGCGCCGGATCGCGGTGGATACATCCTTAGCTGCGATCTGTGGGACTGACCCGAGAAACGGCACAGTCAACACGACAGACGGTCGACTCGGTATCATCGGAGTTTATCCCAAAGATCCGTCCTACTTTTACCGGGTCGTGTACTCTGCCTTAAACGCACGGACGCCGTATCTTGTATCAGGCGAGCGTCTGATTATTTTGGAGGGCGAGCAGCCGACCCACGACATTGCGCCCCTGGCACAGTTTTATGAGAGTGCCAAGGCCATGAAAGCCGCTACTGCCGGTATGGGTGACTATCAGAAAGCATCCTACATCCATGACGCGATCCGGAACCGGCTGACCTATGAGGTGTCAGAACAACGGCAGCTGGCTGTGGATGCATGGGCGTCCGGGAAAACGGCCTGTTACGGGTACGCGGGGCTCTTCTACCTGCTCGGTACTTACTGTGATCTGCAGGTAGACCCGGTGGTCGGGATGACATTGGATAGTTACCATGCGTGGGATACCGTCATGATCGACGGAATCAAGAAGATCATCGATGTCACCTGGGATGATACGGCGGAAACGAGTGCATACTTCCTGCTGGATGAGCACGCCCTGGACGGGAAACGCACCGCCTACACCGGTGATTTTGATACCATGAAGGAGCTCTGCAGTACGAAAAAATGATGGATATAGCGAAAAACTGTTAGGCAAACGCAAAAACAGGCCCTCCCATCCGGGATCAGGCCTGTTTGTCCGTTATTATTCTATTGCTAACCTCATCTGGTCGATCTTGAAACTGTGGCCCGGGTAGAAAAACCCTTCGCCCCATCCGTCGCAAAACTGCGCGCTGAGATAGTCATCGATAAACGCGCGGACCTTCTTGGTCATCACCAGCGCTCTTGGATGCGTCTCTACAATGATCTTCACGTACGGGTTACCGCACTCATCCTTTTTTCCTGCAAACTGCATACGAATGGAACGGATCTTATCCTTGACTGTATACCCTAAGCATTTTTTCGCCATGTCGTCGTCCAGATACTGCTCCAGACATGCTTCATTGAAGCTTTCGATCATTTTTTCGATCGCTTTTTCGAAAATCGGATCATCTGCCTGAAGCTGTCTTTCGATTTCTCCATTTTCGTTCAGACAAAGAACATGGTAGTCACTGGATAGTGTGATGTATTTGCTCATATTGTTTCCCTTTCTGCCGCGCTCTTTTAGATGCGCGTCATCCTTTCTTATATGTTTTTTATCCTATCCCTTGTATTTAGCAACCGCATCTTCCCAGTTAGCTATGATACAAACCTTGTCTGTTTCCTCTGCAATGCGTTCTATTTGTTTAGAAGCAATGCAAGGAGTATCCTTTAAAGCTCTACCTATTATTAATTTAACATCATCTAAGGTTTTCCCTTTTCTGAGCTTTAAATTACATCTTCTCAATTTATCCGGCAATGTCTTTTTACAAACATTACCGTAATTAAAAAACCACTCTGCCCATAATTCTTCTGCAAATATTTCTTGTGGTAATCTCATTTCACACCTCTCATTATTTCAATATACCATTTCCCAAAAATGTAATATAATGTCATCGTCCAGATACCGCTCCAGACGCGCTTCATTGAAGCTTTCGGTCTTTTTTTGTTTCTCGGGAGTGTTCCAGGCTTTCCTTTTGCTTTTCTGCTATCAGCTTAATTCTTCGATGAGCTTGCCTACTGCCGCGCGAAAGCCGCTGATGGTATATTCAGCTTCCTTTTCGATCCGTGCATAAGACATATCGCAGTTTCCCACGATTTTTCCGTCAGCTGCTACATACAGTGTCTCCACTTCGAGTAATCCGGCATCCGGGTCGGAGTTTCCGGAAAGAACGATATGCGCCGATGTTGGTTGGATCATCTTTTTCGGATCGATCGTCAATTTTGCCGCCCGGCCTTCCGGAATCAGGCTATAGCCGTCCGGCTTTTCCTTGCAATCGCTGTAGAACGACAGGCCCCTCAAGATAGACTGACCATAATCCTGCGGATCGTGCCATTCATCGATGGATAACGCTACGCCGCAGAATTCCTGTTCTTCCATGTCCGGGTACTGTTTTAACAGCTCTATGGCCAGTTCCTCCTGATTTGCTTTCCCGTTGGTTGCAACAAAGAAAGAACGCGGCAGCTTCCCGTATCTCCTTGCCTGCGCAAAAAAGTACCGGATGGCATCTGTATTGAGGGATGGCTCTCCGCCGGTAAAGGTGACCTGTCCGATCATATCTACCTGTTCCAACACCTGGTCAATCGTCTCACGGCTCATATCCAGGTCTTCAGCATTGCCACGGAGGCAGTGTGCGCATCCCATATTGCAGCGTCTGGTTACTTCCAGGCATAAATTTCCTACAAAAATTTCGTTTCTCTTCATGTTTTTTCTTTCGCCTCTCATTTCCTTTATTTGTTTTTTGGGTACGATAACAGTATGTGTTTCCGGTGCGCTGTTATCTGGGCGAAAATACATTTTCAATTGGTACTAGCGATTTCCTTTCATAGAAAATGCCCACATAAAAACTGGCATGCTTCATCTCAAGAAAACGCCGTAAGCGGTCTTTCCTATAAAAGAAAGTGCAATCTTCACTTATTTTTCAGTTATACCGCATTCATCGCCGTCCGACTGCATCGGACGAGGTTTCCTGTGTGACGTCCTCTCATGACTAAAGTCA
>OHAG01000599.1_pt1 | contig 28116 bp, 25 predicted proteins | sample 1577081 | NCBI WGS metagenome assembly OHAG01 (sample SAMEA3541513, study PRJEB24748) | human gut metagenome | biome: human gut; feature: human-associated habitat; material: faeces | place: China | collected 2012
ACCACAAGGGTTCGCTATGGATTTTTAAGTGTTCAACTTAATTATACAATCCGCCTTCGTTTGTTGTTTTTCTTTTGGAAAAACTTTTGCATCCTTAGCTTTTATAAGAGAACATTCTGCTTTACGCCTGCAATCCCTACAGGATTTCACAGCTCCGAGCCGAAGGCTCATCTTTCATACACCCTTTCCAGTGCCTCTGTAATCCCAGCCGGAATAATCCACTCTGTCTTTGTTCCCCGGCTCCCGGTCATGGTGTCACTGTTCCATATCCCTTTGGCGGAGTAGACGGTAATATTTCCTATATCCTTTTCCGGATAGTCGATGACAATATAGCCATGGGCTTCTCTGGGCAGGTCCTCTTTCTTATAGAAAGGCATGACATTTTTGGCATTCCAGGAGAGGGTTCCCGGCATAAGTTTCTGTTCATCCTTTCCATCCACCAGCCGGTAAATGGTTTCCCCGCTGTAGAATACGGTAGAGGTCCGGTATCCGTGTTCTGCCACGATAGGGTGCCCATCTGTAGGAATCATACGCAGCACCTCCGCCGTCCCTTTGCCGGACCGCATGTACATTACTGCCGGAATCAGCGTGAAGCTGAGCAGAAGATAGACTGCGCCGGTGAGTGCCGCCTTGCCTGTCACTTTCACCTCATACCTGGTGAGAAGCAGGGCTGCCAGGATACTCTGGGCAAAGAATGCCGGGAAAGTATAGGTCGTATACTTTGTAGCAATACATTCAAACACTACATATACGGCAAGTGCCCAGATAACAAGAAGCTGTGTCGCCGGCTGTGCATTCGGGAAGTGCAGCTCTTTCTTTTTCCAGCTTCTGTAAATAGCCGGTATCGTAATAAAGCTCCAGGGGAAAAACCCGGCCACATACATTACCAGATAGAACCACCAGTGCGCATTTGTCGTATGTTCCGGCACGGTAGCGCGGAGGAAATTATGAACGCCGAAGAAATTCAGCAGGAAGGCATATCCGTGATCCATAGTCATGAACAGATACCAGGGACCGCAAACGAGCAGGAACAGCAGCGTCCCGGTAAACAGATGCACATGAGCCAGTTCCTTCAGATCCCGTTTCCATGCCAGGAAGACCAGCGCCGCAAGTCCTGGAAGAGCCAGTCCGATAGGTCCCTTGGTGAGCACCGCCAGAGCGGCCAGCACATAGCAGAGCCAGTAATATCTCTTATCTTCCGTATAGCCGAGATAGAAAAAGGCGATGGCCCCATTCATAAACAGGAACAGCGTGGAATCGGTAACTATGGCTTTAGACAGAACCCAGAATTCCAGGGACGTGCCCAGAATCAGCGCCGAAACGAATCCCACTTTGCGCCCATACACACGGGAGGCAAACCAGAAGACAAACCATATATTGAGAATACCGGTTACCGCCGCCGGAAAGCGGGCAGCCCATTCATTTATACCAAACAGGCGGAACGACAGAGCCAGTTCCCAATAATAGAAAATAGGCTTATCATACCAGTAGTGCCCGTAAATCTGCGGAGACAGCCAGTCCCCGGACTGTATCATTTCCTTTGCCGTAAGGGCATAATTGGATTCTGCGGAATCAGTCACTGCCAGCAGCTGATTGGCTGCCAGAAACAGCAGAGCAAACAGCAGCCCCAGCACAAGATACGGATGTTCCTTCACATAGTTTTTCATTTCTTTCCTCCTTCACTGTTTTCGATTCTAGAAGAAAGAAATGAACTGTTTTTTTCGCCTTGTTAAATAAAAGTTAAACTATGAAATTTTTGATTTGCAACCCGTTCCGGTTTGCCTTATGGTAATAATCAGGAATTATTGTGTGTACCAGCGTTATGCGGAAGGAGTGCTTTATGAATCTTCGCCTGCGCCTCATTATTTCCCATCTGGCCATGTTCTTCATACCCATTTTCACCATATTCATCATTGCAATCATATTCCTTGGAAGTGCCATGTTCCTAATCCGCGGGCAGAACCATCTGCACATGGAAACCATGTCAAAATGCTCCTATGCGGCAGAGATTACTTCGCACATTCTGCTCCACGGCGATGTGAACTCCCCGAAAAACGATGCTTCCGAATGGCTGATTTCCATCCTGTCTCCTAAGCAGAATCTGATCGTGCTCTCCCGGGAATCGGTTCCCGTATATATTTACGGCAACCGCAGCTATCTTTCGGAAATCCAGTCTTTCCCCGATGACAGCCAGTGGCAGAACCCGGGGAGCCCAAGCAACGGACAGTATATGCATACGCTGAACAACACCTTCTACTTTGTAAAGAAGGCTACCCGCCATGGAACTCCCTACTACTGCTATTTTATCGCCCACAATGTCACCCGGGGCCACAACGAGGGAGATGAAAAGGTAGACCGCCTGTTTGAAAAAGCCATCACCGCCATTTACATCACCCTGATTCTCATTATTCTCTTCATCAGCTGGATACTTTCCTCCTTCATGATGCGCCACATCCTTCCGCCGCTCCGTCAACTGGAAAAAGGAGCCAGAGAAGTTAAGAACGGAAATCTGTCTGTGCACCTTGTCCACAAGAGCCGGGACGAATACGCTCCGGTTTTCTCCGCCTTCAATCTCATGACCCGCAAAATGGCAGAAACGCTGGAAGAAAAACGGGAAAATGAGGAACGGCGCAAGGAGCTGATTGCCAGCATTTCCCACGATCTGCGCACTCCACTTACCGTCATCAAGGCCTATGCAGAAAGCATGCGTGATGGAGTAGTACATACGGAAGATAAGCGTCAGCGCTATCTCGGTGCCATCTGCCACCGGGTAGATGACATTATCCGCATGACCAACCAGCTCTTTGAAATTTCCAAACTGGATCTGGGGTACTCTGCTCTGCCAAAAGAAATTTTCTCATTGCAGGATGCAATCCGCTCCTTTGTCAGTGAAAATTATCAGTCGTTTTCCCAACAGGGGCTGGAGATAGAGACCTCTCTGTGTGAAGACGAAATTCAGTTGGAAGGGAACCGGCTCCTCATTTCCCGCATCCTCATGAATGTCGCCTCCAACAGCCTGAAATATAAGCAGGAAGCCCAGGGCAAGCTATCCATCACCCTGATAAAGCGCAATGGGCGGGCCACACTGACCTGCACCGATAACGGCCCTGGTGTCCCAGCGGAAACCCTTCCCCGTCTGTTTGAAATTTTTTACCGCACTGATAAGGCCCGGAGCCACACCGCCAATGGCAGCGGCCTGGGTATGTCCATCATTCAGAAAGCGGTGCACCTGATGAACGGCACAATATGGGCAGAAAATGCCTGTCCCCATGGCCTGTCCATCCTTATTACATTCCCTTGTTTCATGCCAAAGGAGAAAGCTGATGAAAAAGATACTGATTATTGAAGATGATATGGAAATTGCGGATGTGGAAAAGGATTACCTGGAATTATCCGGGCTTTCTGTAACCATACGCAATGACGGCCTGGCCGGCTATCAGGAAGCACTGGCCAACCCCTACGACCTGATACTCCTGGATCTGATGCTCCCGGGCATGGATGGATTTGAAATCTGCCGGAAGCTTCGGGAAAAGCTGGATGTACCGATTACCATCGTCAGTGCACGGCATGAGGATATCGATAAAATCCGCACCCTGGGATTCGGTGCCGATGAATACATAGAACAGCCATTCTCTCCTGCCGTTCTCGCTGCCCAGGTCAAATCCCAGCTTTCCCGGTATGAACAGCTCAAAGGCAGCGGGAAAAAGAAACATACCGGTCCCCTCTCCCTGGGCGGCATCACCATGGATGAATCCACCCACACCGTCACCGTAAGGGACAAACCGGTGGAACTGGCCAATAAGGAATTTCAGCTGCTTCATTTTCTCATGGTCAACGCAGGCATCGTATTCAGCCGTGACACCCTGTACAACCGCATCTGGGGCATGGAATCCCTGGGCAACACCGCCACCGTCCCCGTACACATCAACCGCATCCGCGAAGCCGTAGAAGAAGACCCATCCAACCCCAAACACATCCTCACCATATGGGGCGTAGGGTATAAGTTCCAGGTGTAATGGAGGCAGACGGTCAGACTAAAAAGACAGGTACGAGAGCAGAGATTTGAGATTAGAGAAAAATCTGCAAACATACTGCGAAAGAGACATCAGACCGGAAGCCTGTGGGGCTTCCTTTCAGACATCAGAAAGAGAACATCCGCAGGCTTTCCTATACTTCAGCATAGTGGAATCTACTTTCCACTATGCTGAAGCGAATGGTCCCCCTCTCTGGAGAGGAAAATGTGCTGCATGCTTTCATTAATCAGCTTTTCTCATTCTTACCTTTTAACAAAGTGGAAGAAGTGCAACATATTATCGTTATTCCATCAGATTCACATAGTGGAATCCTGGTTGTAAAATCAGAGGAAAGCCTGCTAAAATCCTGGCAACAAAAATAAAAGCCTGTTTCACCAGTATTGGCAATGGTTTTGAGCCTTTTTTGCAACACTTTTTGTCCACCCTCAAAAATCATCTCAATCTTTAAAGCAGACCCGGTTGCCTTTAATAAGGAAATTCTTCGAATTTCTAAACTGGAAGATTTGCACCCCGCAACAACAATCCCTTGTTGTCGCGCCAATGAAGCTCGATACATACTAGCTCCATTGGCATCAAAAAACACACAAATTGTCCTATAACCCTGCTTTGCAGGCTTCTTTTCCCACACAAAAAGCGGCAGGATGTGTCCTGTCGCTTTTTGATTCCTTCAGGTCTCTTACACAAAACCTTTCATTTGGCACAGTATCAAGAATCTGTTCAGACCGCCAGCTTCCGCTTGCGGGGAACCTCATTTCTTTTCTTCCGCAATCAGATTATCCATAATCCGACGCATTATTGATTTGAGCCGGTCCAGATCCTCCCGGGACAGTCCTTCATACGCCCGGTCATCTGCCGCCCTGGATTCGCCACGACCGCTGCGGAATGCATTTTTTCCCTTTTCCGTCACATGGAGAATATACTTTCTCCGATCTTCCGTATCCTTTTCCTTGACAATGAGTCCTTTCCCGATCATAGACTGGATAATCACGGTCACCGTTGGATTGGACAGGTGCATTTTATCCTCCAGCACCTTCTGGGTCACTTTTTCATCCGCATGATTGCGCAGATAGGCCAATACCATGGACTGTCTGGGAGTCAGATCATATTTTTTTAAAATCCTGGTCTGCACATCACAGATACGCTGGCAGATGAGGGAAATATTGAAGCTGATGAGGAAAGTTTCATCCTCCAGAAAATCAGCAGGATTTAAGAATGGCGTCTTTTCCATTTGCATTTCTCCTGTAACACACAAATCTTTTCTCAATTATACAACATCTAACCGATAATCCATAGTTATTTATATAATTTTACTCATCCAGAAAAAAATACCCTTGAAATCTGTAAATCTTTTATATTGCACTTGAATTTTTTCTGATTTTCATATAACATAGATACATAAGTGTTTACTTAACACATTTCCTGCCCGGCGATGACTGTCAATGGGCAGGCACCGTATAGTAGTGCGGTATTGGGAATCCCCTAATTCCCCCCGATATCGTTACGCTATACAGCAGCATGCGGAAGTCCCCTCTTCCGCACCCCTTACTCATATGTGTAACATATGAAATGGAGACCCCATAATGGCCAGCAGTTTTACATTGCTGTCTGTTATGGGGTCTCTGTTTTATCCGGAAATATACAGAAGCAGCCATCAGGCTTTCAGAAAGTGAGGTTTGTTTTGCCTTCTATCACTGTGGCAGCACATGCCAAAATCAACCTGACCCTGTATGTAGGGAATAAGCGCCCCGACGGGTACCATGATATTGACAGCATTATGCATCAGATTGCCCTGGCGGACGAAATCACCGTATCTGCCGCTGACTCCCTCCGCCTTACCGTAGCCGAAGGGACAGCACCTGCTGGAGAAGATAATCTCATGTGGACCGCCGCCCGCCGTTTCCTGGATGCAGCCAGTCTCACCAAAGGTCTCTCCATGACCCTTAAGAAACGCATTCCCTCTCCGGCCGGAATGGGCGGCGGTTCTGCGGATGCAGCTGCCGTACTTCTGGCCGCCAATGAAGTATACGACCACCCGCTTAGCCAGGATGAGCTTCTGTCCCTCGCTGCCAATCTTGGTGCCGATGTGCCATTCTGCCTTGCCGGCGGATGCGCCCGGTGCCAGGGCATAGGAGAGAAAATGACGCCTGTTACCCCCTGGCACGGACTGCCGCTGGTGATTGTGCGCCCGGAGGTATCCGTATCCACCGGTGCAGCGTACGCACAGATTGATGCGGCCCCCCATAAACGCCCGGACACGACAGAGCAGATGATGCAGGCTCTGAAAGAAAAGGACATATCCCTTCTTTCCGCTTCGCTGATGAATCACTTTGAAGAAGGCCTGTTTCCGCTGGAAGACGAACTGGCCTGCACAGCAGCAGCGCTTTCCCGGTTCGGCCGTCCCTTCCAGATGACTGGTTCCGGTTCCGCATTCTTCCTCATTGCTGATGATTTGAAAGAAGCCAGCCACATAGCAGAAACTATCAGCAGGGCACATCCAGCATGGTACACTGCGGTAACCGAAACCCGGTAACACCGATCGTTCATCCTTCACCGTTTTTATAAGGAGGTCTTATCATGTCCAGCCGTATAAAGGCCGCAGAAGCGCTTTTACGCCTCAAAGCAGGCAATTTACACTATGTCCAAAGTAATTCCTATACCGGTGACGTTTCGAAGGTCATTCGGGCCAATACAGCGAAAAACGGGCAATTCCCCTATGCCATTGTTATCGCCTGCTCCGATTCCCGGGTAATTCCGGAAATTATCTTCTCCGCCGGTATGGGCGAACTGTTCACCATCCGGGTAGCCGGCAATGTGATTGACCGGCATCAGCTGGGTTCCATCGAATACGCCGTATCCCATTTAAAGAGCCCGCTGGTGGTCGTGCTGGGACACACCCACTGCGGCGCCGTAGCCGCCACCATAGCCGGTGAAGGAGACAGCCATATCCAGTCCATCACCGATAAGATTCATAAGGCCATAGGAAATGAAACCGACGACTTCACCGCCGCCTCTCTGAATGTAAAATACGCAGTTGCCGAAATTCTGGATGCCTTCCGCCACGACGGTCTGGAAGAAGAACAGGTAGTCGGTGCGGTATACGATATAGAAACGGGAGAGGTATGTTGGGATTGATTCTGAGGCTTAGTCGGTGCAATTCCACAGGAATTGCAGGGGGGGTGATGTTGCGTATAGCACCCCTTGTATAAAGGCAGACGATCAGACACGAAAACCAGAAAGTTTTCTTCAGACCTCAGACTGAAAAGACAGGTATGAGATACGAGAATTGAGAAAATAAGGAAAGTTATTACAAAGAAGTGATAAGTAACATCTTTATATTTTCCTTCATACAAACATACCGCATTCTACTTTCCACCACCAGCCGTTGGCTGGCGGTCCCCCTTTCTCTCCAGAACGGGAAACGTGCTGCATTCTTCCCGTTAATCAGCTTTCGCATACTTACCTTTTTACAAAGTGGAAGAAGTGCAACATATTATCGTTATTCCATCAGAAATACTATGCAAGGAATCAAAAAACGATTTTCCATAAACTGGAAAATCGTTTTTCGTTTCTTTAGTTTTCTCCTGCAAAGCAGGCTGCTTTGCACAGTTTCGAGCCGCAGTCTATAAACGAAGCTTGCCTTCGCTTATCAAAACACTTCCTTAACCACAATGGTCTGTTCTCTGGACGGGCCTACGGATACAATGCCAATCGGTACTCCGGTAAGTTCGGAGATGGCTTCTACATATGCTCGTGCATTTTCTGGAAGTTCTTCGTACTTACGGATGCCGGAGATGTCCTGCTTCCAGCCCTTGAATGTACGGTAAACCGGGGTAAGCTGTTCCAGATACTTCAGGTCGGCCGGATATTCTTCTACTGGCTGTCCATCCTTTTCATGGCCCACGCAGATCTTGATTTCGTCCATGCCATCCAGTACATCCAGACGGGTGATGGCCAGATAATCGAAGCTGGAGAGGCCTGCCGCATAGCGTACAGCTCTGGCATCGAGCCAGCCTACACGGCGCGGACGTCCGGTTACTGTGCCGTATTCGTGAGCGATTTCACGGATAGTGTTTCCGATTTCATTGTTCAGTTCTGTCGGGAACGGGCCTTCGCCTACACGGGTGGAATAAGCCTTGACTACGCCGAAAATATTCTGCATGAGATGCGGTCCGATAGCTGCGCCTACACAGGCACCGCCGGCTACCGGGTGGGAGCTGGTTACGTATGGATAAGTACCATTGTCCAGGTCCAGCATGGAAGCCTGTGCCCCTTCAAACAGTACATTCTTTCCTTCTTCAATGTACTTATGTACGGTGTGATTGGTATCACATACATACGGACGCAGCTCTTCTGCATAGCCCAGATAATCCCTCAGCATCTGTTCATAATCAAAGCCTTCTACGCCGTACAGTCTTTCCAGAAGCATGTTCTTTACTTCTACGTTGTACTTCAGCTTTTCAGCAAATACGTCCTTGTCCATAAGATCGCAGATGCGGATGCCGATACGGTTAATCTTGTCCGCATAGCACGGTCCGATGCCATTCTTGGTGGTGCCAATCTTGCGGTTGCCCTTGCGCGCTTCTTCTGCTTCATCCAGACGGATGTGATATGGGAATACCACATGGGCACGGGTAGAAATCTGCAGGTTGCTCGGATCTACGCCCTGTGCCTTCAGCGTATTCATTTCTTCCAGCAGAGACTTCGGATCGATAACCACACCGGTACCTACAATGCAGACAGTATCCGGATACATAATTCCACTGGGCATAAGGCGCAACGGGTAAGCCTTACCTCCGGTAACCACCGTGTGTCCTGCGTTGTTTCCGCCCTGGGAACGTACGACTACATCGGCTTTTGCCGCGAGATAATCTACAATCTTTCCCTTACCTTCATCGCCCCACTGAGCGCCAATGACCATAGCTGTTGCCATTATATACTTCCTTCCATTATTTAAGAAAACATGCAGCAGGAAAAAGGGTACTGTCCCTTTCCCGTGCCTCTATCAGAGACCAAATCTGGCAAAAATCTCATCCACATGGTTGAGCATAGCATGCGGATTGAAGCATGCCTTGATTTCTTCCGGTGTGAGATACTTGCTTACATCTTCATCCTTGCAGAGATTTTCATAGAAATCTTCACCCTGGAGCCATCTCTTCATGGCATTGCGCTGTACCCAGCGGTATGCAGTATCACGGTATACGCCCTTGGATACCAGAGCCAGGAGTACACGCGGGCTGTAAATCAGGCCGCCGGTGAGGTTCAGGTCAGCCATCATCTTGTCCGGGTAAACCAGAAGCTTATCAATCAGGTTGATGGTTTCATTGAGAATGAAATCCAGAGCAATGGTTGCATCCGGGAACATAACACGTTCTGTGGAAGAATGGGAAATATCCCGTTCATGCCACAGCGGAACGTTCTGATATGCCGGTACAGTGTAGCCTTCAATCAGGCGGGCCATACCGCAGATACGTTCACTGCGCACCGGGTTGCGCTTATGCGGCATAGCGGAGGAGCCCTTCTGCTTCGGGCTGAAATATTCTTCTGCTTCCCGCACTTCGGTTCTCTGGAGGTGACGTACTTCCAGGGCCATCTGTGCCAGAGTAGCCGCAATGACAGCCAGCGTGGACATATACATAGCATGGCGGTCACGCTGTACCACCTGAGTGGAAATCAGTTCCGGCTTAAGGCCCAGCTTCTTGCATACATACTGTTCTACGAAAGGATCGATATCCGCATAGGTGCCTACTGCACCGGACAGCTTGCCTACGGAAATTTCATCCTTCGCCCGCTTCATACGTTCAATGTTGCGGAGAGTTTCAGAGTACCAGAGGAGCATCTTCAGACCAAAGGTGGTTGGTTCTGCGTGAACACCGTGGGTACGGCCGATAGTCGGCGTATGCTTAAATTCCACAGCCCTTCTCTTCAGAACGGCTGCCAGTCTTTCCAAGTCGTCCAGAATGACATCGGATGCTCTGGAAATCTGGAGGCAGAATGCGGTGTCTCTTACGTCGGTGGAAGTGAGTCCCATGTGAATGTACTTGGCTTCATCGCCCACCTTTTCGCCTACTGCGGACAGGAACGCAATGATATCGTGGTTAATTTCTGCATCGATTTCATGAATGCGATCTACATCGAAATCTGCTTTTTCTTTGATAACTTCTACCGCTTCCTTCGGAATGCGGCCCAGCTGGGCATTAGCTTCACATGCTGCAATTTCAACATCAAGCATTGTCTGCCATTCGTGTCTTTCGTTCCAAATGGCTTCCATAGCCGGCCTTGTGTACCTCGGAATCATATTAGTCCCCCTTTGGTTTACCTTCCCGCGCACAGATTTCTCTGCCAACCACTACGCCGGCAGCTGAAGCCTGAGCCAGACCTCTCGTAATTCCCGCCCCATCGCCAATGGCGAAGAAATTGGGAATCCTGGTTTCCAACCTATCTGAAAGTTCTACGCGGGCTGAATAAAATTTTGCCTCAACGCCATACAGCAGGGTATGTCTGGAATTGGCGCCCGGTGCCACTTTGTCGAGGGCTTCAAACATTTCCATAATATCCTTTAAAAAGCGATATGGCAAGACCAAAGATAAATCTCCTGGTGTAGCACTGGGCATTGTCGGCCTTACCAGACCACGCATAAGACGTTCCCTGGTGGATCGGTGACCATCCCGCAGGTCGCCAAGACGCTGTACAATCGGCCCGCCACCGAGCATATTGGCCAGCGAGGCAATGTACTTACCATAGGCAATCGGTTCATTGAACGGTTCGGTAAAAGATTTGGATACCAGAATGGCGAAATTTGTATTTTCACTCTTCTTATGGGCAAAGGAGTGGCCATTCACCGTCAGCAGTCCATCGTTGTTCTCCGTCACCACAAAACCGTTCGGGTTCATGCAGAATGTACGGATGCGGTCATCAAAACTACGGCTGTAATACACCAGTTTTGATTCATAGCAGATATCCGTGATAGGTTCATAAATCTCCGCCGGAGATTCTACGCGTACCCCGATATCTACCGCATTGTTGGTCATACGCAGCCCCAGTTTTTTTATCTGTTCCACAAACCATTCCGAACCATCCCGTCCTGGAGCGGCTACCAGATACTTAGCGCGATAGGTTTCCCCATGGGTGGAAATGAAATGCATTCCCTGTTCACAGCGGATTTCCTCTACCGGCGTATCACAGAGTACATGCACATTGGACGGCAGGGAATCGCGCATATTCGCCAGAATCTGACCGTTTACGTCCGTCCCCAGATGGCGGATGCGGGCCGGAATAAAGGACAGATCAGCCGCTGCCGCCTTCCGCTTCAGTTCATGCCGTTCCTTCGCAAATTCATCGCCATATACTTTGCGGTCCCTTCCGCCGTAACGACAGTACACATCATCTACATAGGAAATGAGTTTAGCCAGCTCTCCTTTATGCATATAATCTTCCAGATTGCCGCCATACTCCGTAGTCAGTGTCAGCTTCCCATCAGAAAATGCACCGGCACCACCCCAGCCGCACACAATATTCATGCGCTTTTCACTGCGATCCCCATGGGGATCCTTATTCAGTTTCAGTCGATGCTGAATATCATGTCCTTTTTCAAGAATCAGAATGGAAGCACCGGTATCGGCAAGCTCCAGTGCTGTAAAGATTCCGGCCGGGCCGGCGCCGATAATTATCACATCATAATCTTTCATGCAAAAACCACCTTACACACAAAAAAAGCGCCTCCCATACGCGGGGGCGCTGCGGTACCCTGTTCAGGTATCCCTTCCAATCATACTAAAAAAGATAGAGCCTGGTCAAATGATAAAGATGAGCTGATGCTCATAGACCGCCTGCAGAATGCAGGCTATCAGACTAAAAAGACAGGTACAAGAGCAGAGATTTGAGATTAGAGAAAAATCTGCGAACATAGAAAAAACAGACATCAGACAATCAGACGTCAGAGGGGAGAACATCAGCATACTTTCCTATTTCCTAACATACAGCATTCTACTTTCCACCAGCCGCAGGCTGGTCCCCCTCTCTCTCCAGAGAGGGAAACGTTTTGCAGGCTTCCCTGTATCTCCACAAAGTGGTATCAACTATCCACCATCTGGCGAACCAGACTATCAGACTGAAAAGACAGGTTTGAGAGCAGAGGTTTAAGATTAGAGAAAAATCTGCGAACATACTGCGGAAGAACCATCAGACCGGGAACTAGAAAAGTTCCCTTTCAGACTAAAAAACTCAGAACATTTGCATGCTTTCCTGTATTCATACAAAGAGAAATAACGGGTATTTATTGCTCATCATTCCCCTCTAACCTCATTCCTCAATTCTCATGCCTGTCTTTTACCGGGCCCAGAATTCCACTCCTTTTTCATCCATGTTCCGTTTGAGGCCGGGCAGGTGCATCACTATGGTATTGGCAATGTTTACTGTGCGCCGGCTCTTGAGGTATGTCTGATAATGGGAGGCTTCCACACTTCCTGTTGCGGAGCTGGTATTGCCATCTACTTTTACATTTCCGTTATTATCCAACGTGTATAAGTAGTAAATCATGAACGAATGATCAGCGCCATCCCACTCACCAAGTGCTGCGTCTTCATTTCGGATATCATTCCGGACCGTGACAGGGAAAATAAGCGGTTCATAGCCATAGGCTCTCTTTACACCAAACTCGCGGACAAGCATGTCCGAACGATCTCTGTCGACCAGAGCAAGCGCTCCATCGGGCTTATCATAGGCTATAAACTGCTGGGTATCGGAATCCGGGGTAACCAGAGCCAGGAATCCCAGGTCATCCATGTCCGATACAGCCAGCACATGATAGCCTGAATATCCACGTTTTTTAATCAGTTCTTCCACCTGTTTTTCCGGTGTACTCTCCGCGGTATTCAGTTTGGCCTCTTCATGAGTCACTGGTTCAGAAGAGACGCTGTCCGCAGTCACAGACTCCGAGTTTCCTGCAGGCTCTGTATTGAGAAAATAAGTCAGAGCTCCTCCGAACACCAGGAGGGCCGCAGCCAGAATCACTGCCAGCCGTTTCTTATTGGTTTCATTTCCCGGCCGGGTGCTTGCCCCCTCAGGGTTCACCTTGAAAGCATACCCGCAGCGGGAACAGAAATAACTGCCCGCCCTGTTCTTCATCCCACAATGCGGACAAGTCACTTTTTCCTCCTGTCTTTTCCCACAGAAAGGACAAAGATCCGAATCCTCCGGAATTGCCTCATGGCAAAAGCTGCATTGTCTCATATGTATTCCTCCTGATAATGAGCTGACGCTCATGGTCTGCAAGCCCGCAGGGATTGCCCCCATATTGAAAGCGGCCTGCCCACTTTTGCGGTCTATGATTTATTTGAAGAGTAGTGACTCATCAAACCAATCATTTTATTCCACTCTTCCGCGTTCGGGGTTCCGTAGAGACGGTCCATGGCGGCAAGGTTCACGAGCCAGGTTCTTCCGGCCCGTCTTCTGTCGTTGTCGTCCATTCTGGCGGCCCGATGGCCGGCTCCGGCGGCGGCGGAGCGTACTTCTCCACTGCTCCGTTTCCACAGCTGCGCCGCTTCTACGGTGGTGAAGGAGCAGAGAAGTGGATTGAGAGCAGGCATTGTTTCTTCTTTCCCTCCATACACCCGGCTGGCGGCCTGGCGGATGATGAGCCATTCCCGACCGGATTTTCTTGCTTCTCCCCGTGCGAACGGGCTGTCAGGGGACATGATGTCCGCTTCTACTTTTCTGGCGGTACGTCCGTATATGTCCGCTGCCTCTCCGGCAGTGAGCACATTATTCAGCGGATTGGGAAATGAAATTTCCCTTGCCTCCGACACATCCACCGTGCCTTCCGGCACCACAGCCGCTGCGGACGGCATAGCCAGTACCTGCACGCGTGGCGGCAGATGACGGTGCGCCAGGTATTCCCGCCAGGCCAGACGGGTCTTCCCTTCCGTTTCCGAGCTGTGAAGTACGCTGACCGGACCATTGCCGGTTTCCACCATAGATTCCGGAATGCCATCGGGCACACCGGCCATAAAAATCAGAGAAAGCCCCTGCGCCACAATAGTACACGGCGGAAGCTTTCCCGAAAGATAAGAAGTAAAGGCCTGTGCGCACATATCAAGATCAGGCCCCAGTGTATAAAGTTTTATCATAAAGATCCTTACTATGAGCGAAGCTCATAAGACAATCAGACTAAAAAGACAGGTTGGAGGCAGGCAGATTGGCTTTGCAAATCTGCACCCCCGGCCTCTTACCTTTCTTTTATGTACGGTCCCGAGACTGACTTTGTCATGCTTGCGGGCCATGAGCCTTTCAGCTCATCTCTCTCCTTTCCCTAAGAACAGGTAGCAGGTTACGGCCAGGTTGAATACGGATACGGCGCTGTTTACCCAGCCGGAACCACCCAGAAGTCTGTCTATGGCCGGGCTGACGAAGGTTATTCCGTAGATGAGGCACATAATGGGTGCTGCGGTATAGCCCATATCGTGAAGGCGTCTGGCCATGAGCGAGTTATCGGCAATAACCACCAATAGTGCCGCCAGAATAAATACGGCTGTCAGAATATATCCCAGTATATCCAACTTCATATTGAACAGCGCATTGGTTCCATACCAGGCTATGGCAATGGTAAGAAGCCAGACAGCTCCCAGCGCCAGAGACCGGAAAAGATACTGCCTGCGGTTTACCCTCCCGTCAAAAGAAAACCAGGCCAGAAGAAATGGATGACGGGAAATTAATTTTCGATAACGATTATACAATAGGTAAACTCCTTAGGATGAGCCTTCAGCTCAAAATTGGTGCATAAAAAACAAGTATGAGATGCTAGATTGGAGAAGAAAAACCTGGGGATGTGAGAATCATTTCCGGTTCGCCTGGCGGTAAGCCTTCGGATCAGTGTTGTGTGAGCCAAAGGTTCACAAGGCTGTGGCTTAGCAGCAGGAGGCCAGGGCTGTGTGTTTCCTGAGGAGCACAGGGGGTGGATTCTGCGAATATCCTCTTTAATAAAAAATTGAGAAGCAACATAGCCCGTCATTCCTTTTGATTCACATAGAGGATTCTACTTTCCACCACCAGCCAAAGGCTGGCGGTCCCCCTTTCTCTCCAGAACGGAAAACGTGTTGCAAGTTTTCCTTTCGTATAACTTTTTCCTTTCTTATTCTTTATAAGAATACCTTCTGCTTCACCCAGGCAATCCCAAGGGAATTGCACAGCCTTTGATCTCCGCTCAGCCCTCATATCCTGCTGTTGTTTGCCCTTGTTGTTTCCAGTGGGTCCGGACCGTAGGCATTGGGGCCGTCTGTGCCTTTCTTGAACCAGAGGATCAGGCCGACAATCAGAAAGAACAGCACTCCTGCCCCCCGAAGAATGCCCCAGACGCCAAAAGGATCTGCTTCAGCACCTGCAGAAAGCAAAGGCTCAATGAAGACCCAGGCTATGGTGGCGGCCACATAACCGTACACGGCACCTGGTGCCCAGCCCAAATCCTGCATGCGGCGTATCTGGAGGGAAATTCCGGAAACCAGTGCCCCGAGCCACAGGGCCACCAGTCCGATGATGGCCGGAATCATCAGAAATTCCATGCCATCTCCCAATCCTTCCACGATGCCTGCTAAAATCACAGCCCCCACGATACCAGCTATAACGAGACCACTTATGGCTACAGAACGCCAGAAATATCTCTTCCGGTTCAGACGGCCATGGAATGAGAAATACATACCACGAAAAGATGGATCAGAAAAGCCATCATCCTTATTGTGCTTAAAAGCCGGTGTATAGGGAATTTCCGGCTTCGGCAACGGACCGGTATGTTCTTTGATTACCGGATTGGATGCCGGCTGCTGCGGTTCTGCCCCTTCCGGCGCAATATCCGGAAAATGGCTTTCCGTATGCGCTTCCGCTGCCGGTTTTTTCTGTACTTCCGCGTTTTCCTGTACAGCCGGCTTATTTTCAGGTTCTGCTGGAATCCCCGGTGCACTTTCTGTTGCAGCAGATGCATCTTCCTTGACCGGAGAAGCAGGAGTCTCCTTCACTTCCGGAGAAATTTTATCCGCTTCTTTCTTCATCTGAGGGATATCATTCATCCCCGCCGGAAGCGCCTTCCCGCAGTTTCCACAGAAATGAGCATTCGGACCGGCTACCGGTGCTCCGCAATATGGACAAAAATGGTTAGACATGATAATGTGCCTCCTACGTTAAGTTAACTTCAGAGCAATTTATGAGCAGAACTCATAGACTGCAAGAATGATTCCATCATTCTCGAGACCGCAAGCCTCCGGCTCGAGTCGGTGCAACCCACGAAGGATTGCAGGGGGTGATTCGGAATTTCTTTTTAAAAAACGCTATACGCAGTATCCTTCTGCGGACGAGCAAAGCTACCATCTGATGTGTGTATCCAATGGCTACACACAACCCCTTTATCAGGCTTTTTAACAGCCCGGCTGCCTATCTTATGGAAATTCCACGAATATCTAAAGCAGAAGACTGGCAGCCAGCAAAGACAACTTTGTCCTTGCTCCTCAAATCTCATACCTTTCCTTTTTATTAATCATACCACAGTCCCCTATGTCCTCTGTATTTCTTTTCTGTGGCACGAAAAAAGCTGTGGGCTTTTCTGGCTCACAGCTTTTTCATTTATTTCTTTTATCTTTCCGTTTACATGAGCAATGCAAAGAGGGATGCTCCGGCTACGGTCATGATGCCGGCGGCTACCATGGCGAGAGAGGACATAGCCCCTTCTACGGCGCCCATTTCCATAGCCTTGGAAGTACCCATGGCGTGAGCGGCGCTGCCGCAGGCAATACCCTTGGCTACCGGATCAGTGATGTGGAAGAGACTGCAGATTTGTTCTGCAAAGATATTTCCTACCACACCGGTGGCTATAATGGCTACTACCGTAATGGATACATAGCCACCCAGTTCTTCAGATACACCCATACCAATAGCCGTAGTGATGGACTTTGGCAGAAGGGTGACATAGGATGCATGATCGAAATGGAAGAGCTTGGCAAACAGGAATACGGTAATCAGACCGGCGAACATACCCGTGGTAATGCCGCCTATGATGGCGGTGAAGTTCCGGGTAAGAAGCTTCATCTGTTCGTACAGCGGCACCGCCAGACAGATGGTGGCCGGTGTCAGTAGGAAGCTGATATAGCTGGATCCCTTCACGTAATCCTTATACGGGAGTCCGGTGACTACCAGGAATACCAGCACCAGGGCAATGGCGATAAGCAGTGGATTGACCAGGTCATTTTCCAGCTTGTTATGTAAATATACCCCGATAGCGTATGCAGCCAGAGAGACCACTACGCAGAGAAACAGGGAAGAGGTTAAAAATGCGTACATGTTTATTCCTTTCTACATCGACTTTTTCTTCTGATGATTGATAATGAACTGAGTGGTCAGGCCGGAAACGACCATAACGACCACCATCCCCACTACAATGATGATGAGATAAGGAATCAGCTTCGGTTTAATGATGCCCCAGGCATTGAGCAGACCTGCTGCCGCCGGAACAAACATAATCGGCATGGTTTCAATCAGGAAAGTCACGGTTTCACGAATCTGTACCACGTGCAGTACCTTAAACCGGAGCATAACAAACAGGAGAAGAATCCCGTAAATGCTGGCCGGAATAGGCAAAGGAAGCAGCGCATGCAAAATTTCACCGACAAAAGCCAGTGCCAGAATAATACCGAATTGCCGCAATATGTCCACGATTGATTATTCCTCCCTTTCTTCAGCCAACTCAGCCCAGGTCTTAATGCCTGCGTCTTTAATGAAGTCTGCAATATATTCCGTTGTCTTTTCAAATCCCAGGCGATAGGTATCCAGAGTCAGATCATAGTAGCTGGAATAGCCCCACTGTTCACCGGTGTAGAACTTATGATACACAGAGCGGTATTCGTCCGTCTTTGGTACCCGTTTAGCTGCTTCCGCCTTTGTGGTCTTCCACTTTTTAGCCATAGAAGCTACGCGGTCTTCAAAATCCCCATGGAGGAATACGCTGAAGCAGTCTCCCCGGTTCCTGAACACAAAGTTCCCGCAGCGGCCGATAATAATGCAATCCTGCCCTTCCAGCAGTTTAGCCAGTGCATTGAGTGGTGTCTTCTTTACCTTGTCCGAATGCACGGTAACACTCAGTGCATAAATAAGACTGTTCATCGGATCTTCGGTGAAGAAGGTCGGCATGTCTTCATACAGCCCCTTTTCCTTCGCCATTTCTACCAGGATTTCCCAGCTGTAAAATGGAATATTGAATTTCTCAGAAAGCAGTTTGCCGATAACTTCGCCGCCAGCACCGCATTCACGGGCTATAGTAATGATCATGATGATCCTCCTTGTTCACAATACCTGTCAGGTCGACCGTCTGCACAACATACGGTCGTTAAGATACTAACGATTGTATCGCTGCTTCTGTAAATGTTCAATAGAATAATCAAAAAACTTTCTATAACAAAAATAAACAAAAAGATGAGCTGATGCTTATAGACCGCCTGCAGAATGCAGGCTATCAGACTAAAAAGATAGGCTGGAGGTAAGAGGAGGGATGCGGAAGATTATTATAAAAGGGGGTATTTGTCACATCCGTATTTTTTCCTTTGTTCCAACAAAGTGGATTCTACTTTCCACCCAAAAAGACAGATTTGAGAGATGAAAATTGAGAATTGAGTCGGGAAGCGGAAGATTTTTATAAAGAATATATTTAACATCCTTCTGCTTTCCCATATTCACACATAGAGGAATCAGAAGGAATGACGGGTATATGATATGTCTTTTCTCCTCGTCACTCGCTTGCTCAATTCTCGCATCTGTCTTTTCTGCACAGACAGCAAACGAAGTTTGCGGCCTTTATCCTTTCTTTCCAGAACGGGAAACGTGCTGCCTGCTTTCCTGTATTCCAACAAGGTGGTATCAAAGATGATCAGAGCTCCCAGGCTGTAATCCTTCGGATTAGGGCTGTGTGGGCCTGTGAGCTCACAAGGCTGTTATTAGCATCAAAATGGCAGGGCTTTGCAAAACGAAACGTTTTGCCATCTTTCCTTTAGTGAGGTTTTGCATCCTCTCTATATATGCAACAAAAATAGACCTCAACGAGGTCTATTTTTATCCTTCAGTTTAGCCTGAAGGTCTGATCTGCCTAACGGTTCTGTGTCTGATTGTCGGCTTACTTTATGAGGTCAAGAATCTTCTTTGCTGCCAGTTCTGGCTTGAGGTTATATTTTTCTGCCAGTTTTTCGTAGTCGTAACGGTCGTAGAATTTCTTTTCCAGACCGAAGGCGTATGTCTTTACCTCGCTATCGCCGTAGAAGCGGGCAATCTTTTCACCAAAACCGCCATCGAGAACTCCGTCTTCCATGGTCACTACCAGGCGATGATCTTTCTTCAGGGATTCCAGTACGTCCTTATCCAGCCCGGTGATATAGGTCGGGTTGATGATGGTGGCGTGAATTCCCTTCTTTTCCAGTTCTGCTGCGGTCTGTTCTGCCAGACCGTAGAAATTGCCCAGACCGAGAATGGCCACCTCTTCTCCCCGGCGTGTTACTTCATAGGTGTTGAGCTGGCTGTAATCGGTACGGATGACTCGTCCTTCAGACGATACCGGGAGTACCGGCACGCGGATAGCTACCGGGTGCTCGGTCTGATCCAGTGCCCATGCCAGCATAGCCTTATATTCCGCAAGACTTACCGGAGCCAGATATACCAGATTTGGAATATTGGCCATCATGGGAATATCAAAAATGCACAGATGGGTTACGTCATTCATAGAATACATGGATGCGCCAAATACGAGGAATACCGCCGGATTATTGTTGATGCATACATCCTGGGAAATCTGGTCATAGGTCCGCTGGAAGAAGGTGGCATCATCGCCGAATACCGGGCGGGCGCCGCCTTTGGCAAGACCGGAAGCCATGGCTACCGCCTGTTCTTCTGCAATGCCCACATCGATGAACTGTTTTCCTGCCTGTTTTCTCCGTTCCGGAGTAAATCCGAAGGTTGTCGGGGTCGCTGCGGTGAGAATAGCCAGCTTTTTATCCGTCTTGAGGCGGTCCAGCAGGTAGCTGGCTGTCAGTTCAGCCGCTTCATCCACATACGGCTGCTTTACCTCGCCGGTTTCTATATCGAAAGGCATATGCCAGTGCCAGGATTCTTTATTTTCTTCGGCGAATTTATAGCCCTTCCCCTTCTGCGTAACAATATGTACCACTACAGGGTAATCGATATCCTTAACTTCCTGGAACACCTTAATCAGTGCTTCACTGTCGTTTCCGTCAGCTACGAACCGGTAATCCAGGCCCATGGCGCGGAACAGGTTGTGTTCGCTCTTTCCACCGGTTCTGCGCAGTTCTTCAAACCCTTTATACATGCCGCCATGTACTTCAGCTATGGACATCTGATTATCATTGAGCACAATAATCATGTTGGTTCCCATTTCTCCCACCGTGTCGAGCCCTTCCAGTGCTTCACCGCCGCTCATGGAGCCATCACCAATGACTGCAATGATATTTTCATGCCCGCCGCGGAGGTCTCTAGCCATGGCCAGCCCAGAAGCCAGGGAAATGGACGTAGAGGTATGCCCTACTTCAAAGAAATCATGCTCGCTTTCTGCCGGATTGGAGTAGCCGGATACATCATCATAATGTTCTTCTTCCAGATATGCCTGTTTTCGCCCGGTGAGAATCTTGTGTGGATATACCTGATGAGATACGTCCCATACAATCTTATCCTTCGGGGAGTCAAACACCGTATGAAGCGCAATAGTGGCCTCCACAATGCCAAAATCCGGGCCAAAATGACCGCCATGGATACTGGCTCTCTTCAGCATGGCCTGTCGGATTTCCTGTGCCAGTTCTTTCCTTTCCGCTGCATTCAGTGTCTTAAGGTCCTTCGGTCCGTTTATTCTATCCAGTATCATATGTTCCTCCTATTATCCCCGGGATGCCAGATCCGATGTCTGACTCCCTGAAATGAAACAGGCTGCATAACGCACTGCCTCCCGTTCCTGTAAAATCAGTGTTTCTGAAATTTCTGTAATTATAGTATAAAAAATCTCAAAATAAAAATGCCCGTTCTGCATAGTTATCTGTGCAAAACAGGCATTGTACGAAAGGATCGTAAGAGAGCAGATAAAGATGAGACTTTGGTTCATCAATCATCTGATTTCCTTGTTCCTGTCTATAAGGATGATATAGCAGATATCTCCGTGGTATATGCTGTGGGTCTTTCGGGTAATGAGTGCTGTATCTTTAGCCCCCAGCTGAGTCATGATTTTCACGTACTGCCGGTTTTCTTCATCCGATTGAATACGTTTCGTATCCTGGCTGGAGATAAGCGCATTCATATCGCCGCCGGCAAACTGAACCAGGCTCTCCAGGCTGGGACAGCCAAAGAATTCCAGTGCTTTTTTACTTGCAAAAAGAAGATGCAGCGGCTCGCCTTCTGTCTCCTGCATAATCAGCAGCGGAAGAGGAATATTGTCTGTAATATCCTTCAGTGTAAAGCCAAGCTGCGGACGTTCCACTACATTCATGTAGCTCTCATAGCCAAGGCAGCCATTGCCGCCGCGCACCTTCACTGCATACAGGGCCATATCGGCAAACCGATACAGTTCCTTATGATTAGTGGACTGATCCGGATAAAGTGCATATCCCAGCGAAACCGTATAGTGAAATTGACGTTCTTTATACGTCAGTTCATGCGCACCTTCCACAAATCTCCTGAACAGTCCTTCCGCATCGCCGCTTGCCTTAAGCGGAATAATGGCAATAAATTCGTCGCCGCCGCTTCGTCCTAAAATAGCATCCTTTCCAAGCCGGCTCTGCATCTGTCTGGCCAGGCCTTTCAGTACCTGGTCCCCTGTGTCATGACTGTATCGGTCATTAAAGAATTTAAAATTATCCACATCCATCATAGCCAGCGCCATGGGACGTTTCCTGTGCTGTTTCACATACTGGCTCACTGCATGGTTAAATCCCCAGCGGTTATACAGACCAGTCAGTTTATCTTCCCTGGCAATCTGCTGAATATGCTGGTTTCTCAGCCGGAGCCGGAGCATCATATTCACCAGCAGGGTAATGAGGACCACATTAACCAGACCGGTAACCCCCAGCACTTTGGTAAATGGGCTGATTGTCCATCCATCCTTAGGTTCAATGGACAGTTCCCATCGGCAGGAGGCCCAGGTAAAGCTGACTGCCGGCGGTTCTCTGGGGAAGAGTTTAGAGTGGCTGATCAGTCGGATATCGTGGCTGAGCGGCGACATCTGCTTATACAGCATATAATTATACCCATTGCCATCCAGAGAATTCATAATCGGCATTACAATCTGATTCAGGTTTATATTTACGTCAGCAAATCCCCAGAATCTGGAGTTCCCTTCCTCATCGATAAGGTAGACAGGATTTCGAAGCACGATGCCCTGCCGATAGGTTTCATCGAAAATATAAGGGCCTTTAGCCACAACCATTCCCTTATCCCGGCTGAGCCGGGCTGTGGCTGCCGTCATGGGATCCTCAAACAGATGGACAGTCGTATATTTTCGTTCTGATTCCGGGTAAATCATGGTTACATTACCACCCGGTGCCAGATCGATATTGTTCACCCACCGCTGCCGGTAATACAAAGGGCGGGCCACTTCATCAAAGTGCTGAGGAAGTCCCTGATTGCTGATGACGACCCCCTTCATCACTTCTGATACTTCTTCCCCTTTTTTCAGCTGCTGCTGCAGGTTATATGCATAAGTACTCAGTATCTTTCTGGTTCTGTCCCTGACCATCTGCTGATTTTCAATGTAGGATGTATGAATCAGCCACAGAAATACACTGAAAAGCACGACAAAAACCCCTATGGTAATATAGAGGTTTCTCTGACGGGCTTTCTGTATTTCGTTTTTGGTCCATATCGTTTTATGATTTTCCATTATCATGACCAGGTCCTGTCTTTCCATTCAGCGGGATAACATATACACAATTATAATACAATTATGCATGTCCTGTCAGATGCCCTTACCGGATATTCCCTGGTCAGAAAAAAACACACCATCTATCTCTTCTATATGTTTATAAATCCACCAGTTCCGCCTTCCCCAGAGCCATGCCCTTCCCCTGTTCCAGAATACGCACCCGGAGCCTTGCCGGATTTCCTTCCTTTTTCAGTGCCAGCCGTCCATCTGCCCCGGTCTTAATGGCTCCTCTGGCTACATGAAGTATATCCTTCCACAGTGCGCCGCAGCAGTCATATCCTGCCTCCCTGCAGGGCTTCCAGGCAGCAAACGCCTCATTTTTCCTGATTACCCGGATTGTCTCTGCCGTAAACAGGAACAGAGCGGCCGGCATATCCCCATCCAGAGAAATAAAGCCAGCCCGGTCCAGCAGTCCCGCTTCTTCGGGAAGTTCTTCTTCCAGATTCTTTCCTTTCAACCAGCTTATATATTGGGAGCCTGGCATAGGCTTTCCATAATAATATCCCTGTATTTTTTCACATCCCAGAGAAGAAAGAAAACCCACCTGCTCCTTTGTTTCCACTCCCTCGGCCAGCGTGTGGATGCCCAGCGTCCGGCTCATGACGACAATGGATTTTACAATGGATTGGGACTCCCTGTTAAAATTACGCATGAACCCCATATCCATCTTCAGCGTATCAAACGTATAATTCTGCAATGTGTTCAGCGACGAATAGGCACTGCCAAAATCATCAATCCAACAGATATATCCAGCGGACTGAAACCGTTCCAGCATAGATTTCAGCTTGGCATTCTGATGAAGCAGCGCAGACTCTGTCACCTCAATAATGAGCCAGTCTCTGCGGATGTTATATGTGCTTACAATGTGTTCCACTTCCAGAAACGGATTGGACTGATCAAAATCCACACGGGACAGATTGACCGATACCGGTACAACCGGCTGTCCCAGACGGACTCTTTCTGCCAGATACGAAGCCACCTTATCGATCACATAATAATCCAGCTGTGGGATAAGCCCTGCCTCTTCCAGTACCGGAATATAATCTTTCGGCATAATCCGGCCCCTCTCCGGATCTTCCCAGCGGGATAATGCCTCCAGATTGCATATATTTCCCGTATAGGTGCGGATAACCGGCTGGTAAAAGACCTGAAAACATTCTCTCTCCAGTGCCTGTTCAAAATTTTTCAACACATATACCTGATTGGCCTTGGTCTCTCCCATGGATGCTGTATATACCATCCAGAACCGGGTCGCATCATTCTTTATGCTGTCTGCTGCCACCTTAGCGCAGTCAAACAAATTGTATCTTTCCACCGGAATGTAATTGTCCTCATCTTCCGGCATCACTACCATCCCGATTTTCAACGCAATGGATGAATCCTTCAGATAAAAATTCAGCGATTCATTAATCCGGTTCAGCCGGGGAATCAGCATTTCACGGGGAGCCAGCACTTCAAAATGGTCCCCTCCCAGGTGGCAGGCCAGTGCTGTCGGAAATTCATGGCGTATACTCCTGGCCATCTGTTCAATCAGCGCATCCCCTGCTTCCCGTCCGTGGGAGGCATTATAAATTTTAAAATTAGTCAGGTTGAAGAATAGAGGCACAAACCGGGAAAAGACCCCCATACGGTAATCCCGATCCGCCGCTTCCACAGTGGCCTTATAAAACTTACGGGGTCTCAGGAAACCGGACAATGCCCGCCTCTGTCCCGGTCGGTCATTTTTCATATCCCTTACCACATACAGGGCCCAAACAGGGGTATCTCCGTCATGTCGAGATGCCAAGGTTCCACTCAAAAATAAAAATTTTCCCTCCCTGTCCCGGCCAAGCAGATAAACCGGTACCGCGCCACCTTCCGATGATGCATTCCCATACAGCGTCTTAAGATCTGTATATCCATCGGAATACACCATGTTCGGATACGAGTGGTGAATTGCAGAGAGAAAATCCTCTGGTGAATCATATCCAAACCAGGAGGCCAGCAATTCATTGCAAAATAAAACCTGTTCTTTTCCATCCATGGAAATCAGGCATACGCCACCAGGATAACTTTCATAATTCGATTGCTGAACTACAGTATCCATGCACCCCCCGATAAAGGGAATGATTCTCAATTATATTATATTTTCAGTGTTTTGCGTGTTATAATTTATTTATTATTTTTAACATTTGCATTCATAGATGTAAATGGATAGATGGGCCAGGGGCTCATGGCCGATGTGGGCTATCCGTTTCTCTGTTCCCTGCAATCGCGGCAAAGTCCGTACACGGTGGTCTGATTCTCATCCACAGCAAAGTCCTCCACCCGAAGTATATCTGTAAGCAACCTGTCAGACAGTTTCTGTGTCATATGGAAGGTCTTTCCACACCGAAGGCAGGTGAGATGCAGACGATGGCCGCAGGTTTCCGGAGACACATAACGATACCGGGCTTCCTTGCTGTCCTGAGAGATGGTCTGCAGGATAAACCCCGCTTTAGTGAGCGCTGCCAGATTCCGATAAATGGAGCTCAGCCCGATTTTCACCTGATCTCCGTTATTAAGTACATCACAAAGCTGGCGTGCAGTAACGGACACGTCGGGATGTTCTGAAAAATAACGGAATAACAACTTGCGCTGTGCGGTCATGTACATACGATTCTGCCCCCCAAAATTTCTGGTTTTTCTTTATTATTCTGTATTATATCGAGGCCTGGCTATGCGGTCAATTCATCTCCCTTTCGCCAGATGAGTGACCTCATTTCTGTCCACATTTTTTCTCCTGCTGCCACCTGCTCATGCAGCAGGAGATTTTATGCGCATAAAAAGGCCCCGGTTGTGGTTTATTCATGTTATTCACAGAGTTATCCACAACATGTTGATAACTCTGTTCATAACGGTGGATAACTCCCCTCAAAAAATAGCTATGCTACCCAAAAATGCTGTATCTGTGGGGAAAGGCAGGATGTGAATAGTGTGAAAAGATAGGTAAGAGATAAGAGGCAGGAGGTAGGAGGCAAGCAGATTGGCTTCGCGCATCTGCAGAAGGAAAGTTTTCCTATAAAAAGCAAAAAAACAAAAGTTGTATGAAAAGAAAGAACGCAAAACGTTTCCCGTTCTGGAATGAAGAGAATGCATTCTCTTCATTGCCCACAATTCCGTTGAAGTTATCATAAAATGGTAACCACTTTGTCAAGCTTTAAAACAGACCCGGCTATCTTTTTTATGGAAATCAAAGTTTTCTTTATTCGATGGACTTACAGCCGGCAACGACAATCCTTTGTCGTTGCTCCAGCCTGCGGCTGGGGGGGAAAGTAGAATCCACTTTGCTAGAACAAGGGAAAACATACGGATGTGACAAATAGCCCTCTTATAAAAATTTTCCGCTTCCCGACTCAAATCTCAATTCTCATCTCTCAAATCTGTCTTCTTTTCTCGTCACTTGGACACTCAATTCTCAAACCTGTTTTTATTGCTAAATACAAAAACGAGATTTTCCATAAAAGTGGAAAATCTCGTTTGGTTATACCCTTCGATTCCATCGGAAGGAAGTTGTCTGACGTCTGACAGTCAGCTTGCGAGGGTTACCTCTATTCTGTCTTTTAATTAATAGTCCCCGGTGTGGCTTCTACGAATTCTTTCGGCAGTTCTTCATCCAGCTGATCATTGGTCTTTACCAGGGTCTGCTGCGGATAATACTTCTGCAGGGTCTGGATAGCATCTCTATCCCCCATAGCGGCTGCGCGCTTGAGCCAGAAGAGAACCTTGCCCTGATCCTTTTCTACGCCGATGCCGTGTTCATAGCAGGCAGCGAGCCAGCCCATAGCCGGAGCATATCCGCCTACAGCAGCTGCGTAGAATACCCGGGAAGCCTCCTTGTTCTTATTCTGTGTCTTCAGAATAACGCCGAGCTGGAGCATAGAGGACTGGAGTCCGGCCTTAGCGCCAATTTCATACCAGTGCTTTGCCTTTTCCAGATCCTTCTTGACCCCGCGGCCATAGAAGTAGCAGTTACCTACATTGCCTGCTGCCAGCGGAAGTCCTGCTTTGGCACTCTTTTCGAACCAGGAGAATGCCTTTTCTTCATCCTTCAGCTTTTCATCAAAGGAATAGATGAATCCCAGTGCATTAGCAGCTGCTGCATTTTCGCTCATGTCCCAGGCCTTAACCCACAGGCGGATAGCTTCCTTCACATCCCGTTCTTCGCCAGTGCCCTGGAAGTAGTGGAATGCCAGACGATAATCCCCTTCAGTATATCCCAGTTTGGAAACCGCTTTGAATCCTTCGCAGGCCTTCTTGAAATCTACATCTCTGTGGCCGCCTTCATCATACTGTGCTGCCTGGTCAAACATGGCCAGCCAGTAGCCGGCTTCTGCCGCCTTATCAATATTGGCAAGTCCTTTTTCTTCATCTGCCTTTGTGCCAATACCGTAGAAATAGCAGTCTGCTGTGTCGTCCAGTGCAAAGACGTCGCCAGCTTCTGCCAGTTTTTCAGCCTTTGGCAGCCATTCCTTCATAAAAGCATCACGCTTTTCCTTTGGCAGCAAATAGCCATAGGAAATGGCGCAGAGTACATCTCCCGCTTCCATGCCCTTCTTAAACCAGTTATAGGATTTTTCCTGATCGAAATGTCCTACTCCCAGATACAGACGGCTGTAAATGCCCATGAAATACATAGCCCTTGCTTCTCCCGCATCAGCCAGCTTTTCAAACAGGGGATATGCTTCCTTATGTTTGAACTGCTTAAAGAGCAATTCAGCCTGTTCCAGTTCTTTACTCATAATCAATAAGACCTCCTGTAGGTATTTTTAGTTTTACAAGACGTTATTATTATAACATAGAGATGAGCCAGGCTCATAGCCTGGCTCATGGTCGGTGTGCTCCTTTGGGAGCACAGGGGGTGGATACTGCGTATGGCTAAAAAGATAGGTACGAGGTATGAGGTAAGAGGTTAGAGAAGGATGCGGAAGATTTTTATAAAAGTATACTGTACCCATGATTGTGGACACTGCTAAACTAGCAAACCCCATTCTAAGGATTGTTTATCTTGAATCCGGATTTGAATTTCTAAAAAAAATGCTGTTACTTCCAACGGAGAAAAAGTGATGACATTTCTTGTGGACCAACCTCCTTCTATGATTTTTTCTTTGGTAGAGGAAATACATC
>OHAG01000604.1_pt1 | contig 28021 bp, 29 predicted proteins | sample 1577081 | NCBI WGS metagenome assembly OHAG01 (sample SAMEA3541513, study PRJEB24748) | human gut metagenome | biome: human gut; feature: human-associated habitat; material: faeces | place: China | collected 2012
AAAAAAAAAGCCACACCTTTAAATTCGTACTCCTTGCTTTGATAGCTTTCCAATTTTCTTGATTCAATATATCTGGGTATTCTTGACTTGTTACAAAACCTACATTACTAATTCTTTGCATCATCCGATTAATAAGAGAAGGTTGAAACTGATGAAACTCCTCGATAATTTGTTCTTTAATATCGTGGAACAAACGAAAAATAGAAGCATTCTTCCCTTCGATATAGGCCTCAACTGCTTGTTTGATTTCACTATCTTTGTCAGGATAATATTCCCGTAGAAAGTCCAAAAGACGAAAAAACAAAGCCTGTTTTGAAACTTCGAGACTATTTTGTACTCGTTGAAAAGTCTCGTAGTTATAGTAGATTTTTGATAGAAGGACAATGTCAGGCATTAGCACCACAGCGGAAAAAATATTTGCTTCACGTTCTAGTAAATTCTCTTGATTATCAATTGATTCTGCAAAATAATTTCCATTATGATTAAGAATAAAATGACCCAACTCATGGCAAAGTGTGAAGTTCTGTTTTACTTTTGGATTATCTATCTCATATGAAAAGCTGATTCCCAATTCATCAACTACTGTCAAACCTTCTATTTTGTGATTAGAAAAATGATGAGGAAGCACTTGAATTTTATTTTGTTGGATACAGAACTGAAAATAATGGTCAAAACGATAATTCATTAAGGAAATATCTTCATCCTTCATAAACTGATATAGCGCTTGTTTTGTTGTACTACTTACTCTTGCATACAATTCACCCAAAGAACATTACCTCCCTTATGTATGAATGGTATAACTAAACCTATTTGGTTTAGTTTGTTATATAAATATAGTAGAAGATTGTCTACTAATCCTCTACTATTTTAAATTTTCCAGTTGAATCGTAACTAATTCCTGTCTCCCAAAAATCCTGACAATTTGGTCTGAAATCATCTGGACAGCCTCGTGTGAATTCATAAATATCGAAATAACCTTTTTCTTCATACTGCCATAAAAGCCTTTCGATTATTATACTGTAATCAAATGACACTTTCAATAATAATTTATCTAATGGCATCAATGATAGATTTTGTTTTACGATAGAATCAATTATAGGAGATACTTCATCAATAAATTGATTTTTAAAAAAGCATTTTTCTTGATAATCTAAAGAGTTAAAAAAACTTTCATTAGTATCACTCTCAATTGATATATATGTGTACCATTCTTCATCAATGAGATTTTGAACTGCTATGATATAGTTGTCAATAAAAGACGAAATTTCGTTTTGAAAACCCTCAATAAATTCTTCTATTGAAAAGTCCATTGTATTATTAATATATAAAACAAACTCCTCTACAATTTCCTCAAATTCATAATATTCATGTATTCTCTTCGACCAATCTATATTTGTTCCAAAAAACAAAAATTCAAAAATTTTGTCATGATTTGGAGAATTTAACGCACCATTAATAATTTGTCCAATCCTAATACTGGTCATATTAAAATCAAGTTCAGAATCTGAACTATCCTCATCTTTATATCTAGAGTAAAGTATGTCACTCCTATCAATGTAATCTGATAATAATTTTAAATCAATTTCTCTATTTTTAGATATTAAGTAAAATAATTTATTTCCCAAAAATTCAAGTTCATCTTCAAACTCTTTTTCAAATAAAATTTCAACACTATCTTCTGATTTTTTTATATTATATATTTGTCTAAAGTAATAATAACTAGTTTCAATTGTGGTAATTGCTTGGATAGAATTAGGACTCGGTGATGCTAGATAACAATCAATAAAATCAATTATTCCTGGATCTTTAAATCTTATCTCATTTGGTGCTTCAATCCACTGGTACAACTCTAATAATATCGTGTTCGGTTCTGTATCTAAATTAATATAAGATAAAGATTTAAAATATTTTTTTCCTTCCACGCTAGTAAATTGCATATAAGGGATTAAAAAGAATAGGTTAAATAGTAAAATTTTTGCTTCTTGACTTAATGATTCTAACTCTTCTTTATAAAATTCAAAAGGGTTACGAAGTATAGTAGCTAAATTACGGATTACTACCTCTTCCGTCATATTTTCATCGGTACATTTTAAAAATCTTGTTATTATTCGAGGATTAAATCTTTCTATTATCTCCCATTGCGGACTACCTAAATATTCTATGGGCCACTCTAAATTATCCCGAGTAAGTTTTTCAAAAATCTCACTAGATGATTCTTCTCTAAAATTAACAATAAATCTCCATTTTTCATTATCTTTATAACTTTGAGTAGATAACTCCTTAGTATAATTATTAAAGTTATTAAATTCTTCATCTTTTAGTTTGTCTTTTAAAAGTCGAGTCATATTATCACGTGAGTTGATAATTATAAATAAGTTTGTATAGGTTTTAACACTATTCTCTAATTTTTCTAGAGCCTCAAGCGCTCTTTGAGGTTCCACTTTTAAAACATTACTTCCAAAAAAGTCATTCAAATATATAACTGTTGTAATTCCCTTGATGACAAATGTACGCGAACAATCTATTGTCTTATTTATATCTTCAAAATTAGTTTTTAAAACAACATCATCCTTATATTCATTGTACACTTTCTCTAAAATCCACTCTGATAGAGTTGTTTTTCCAATCCCTGCGCTACCTTCAATAATTAAAAATCTTTTTTCTTTTAATTCAGAAAAAAATTCATTATAACTTTCTGGAACAAATATTTTTTTTTCTCTTATGCATTCAATATAACGTTTACTTTCCTGTTGGTATGCATTAACTTCATCATCTATCTCATTATCTATTATATTAGTTAAATTAATCTTTTCAGATAATGTTTGGCTACTGGTCTGTGATCTTAGATATTCATTAAATTCTCTCTCATAGGAAATAATTTGAAATGAATCATCTAAAGATAAATTATTAATTGCTTGAATGCTTTCCAGAAATTTAATGTCAATTGAACCTAAGGTTTTATTTATGGATTTAGAATAAACGAATTCAAGTATATCTTTCTTGAAATTCTCAATCGAATCCTTTACTTTCTGATAAGTCTCCGAATCATAATCTGATTCAAAAAGCTTTAGTATATTTGAAATTGTTTTATCCAATTTCTCCTTTACCAACTCTTTACTGTTATCTTCCAGAACCCATTTTACAGCTTCCCTTCCTCCTTTAGATATACCAGCTTTCATTATTCCATTTCCTGGATCAAGTAATTTACTCAAATCTACCATTATTAAACGCTTTCTTCCTTTCTTCCATAAATTCAATCAGTTCTTTTTTGAAGACTGCCTTTTCTTCATCAGTCAATCCTTTTGAATTCATACGGAAAAGTAATTCAATATTATCTAGTTCATTTGATTTTTCTTCTGAATTTCCAACCAAATAGTCGATAGAAACATTTAAAATTTGTGCGATTTTGACTAGATTGTCTTGTGTTGGCTTTTTTACTCCACGTTCCCATGAAGCATAGGCTGGTTGCGAAATTCCTAGTTTTTCTGCCACATCAACTTGCGTTAGCCCTGCTTGTTTTCTTAGGTCTTTTAAGCGTTCCGAAAATTCCATTTTTAACCTCTAAAAAATATTTTCTATTTTTTCAAATTATCCCTTGACACATATAACTAATGGTTATATAATTTAAATATAGCTGATAGTTATATATGTTTTAAAAATAATAACGCCAAACTTTCAGCATTATGATCATTGATAATTAAATAAAAAGTGCGTCTGACAACCAGAGGACTGACTATCAAACTACACTAAACTTCGTACCTTTATTGTAATTGTTTTGATAAGTAAAGTCAAGTTCGTTTTATGGTTGAAGTGAAGAGTTAAAACTAGTATTTGTGGACTTCCACGCATTTCGGACGATTAGCACTTTTGCCGAATAGTAAAGTGAACTGGTTGCGCAAGATTGCGTAAGAGAATCCCTTGGGTATGACAATGACTACCTAAAGAGATTGGCCGGGCAAGCGATGGTAATTGACGCAAAGCACCTTGCTAAACGTTGCCACCGTGGAAAGAGGGATCTTTCCAACCAAACAACTTTTCTTTACTGCTGTCTATCTTTTGAGGTAGACTTACTCTCAAGCTACTAAGTCTTTTTTTATCTTAGTAGCTTTTTTATGCTTACAATAAAGGAGAAACTATGACTAACTTTTTTCGCATTACAATGTAAACGCCTCTATGATAACTATGAATTCACTTATGGCATGTTTAGCTACTCGCCTAAACTACAAGCCAAACTCTATGCACAAGCTCTTCTTGACCTCGATCATTTAGTCCAAGAAGCTCGTAAGAACAGTTATCCTAGTGGTGATATTCAGTTTTATAGTCGACAGTTTAAACGTAAACTATTTACCCACTATTACTCAAGAGTGAAGCAATTGGCTTAACTTTTTTTCTTTTGCTCAAAATCAGAAAGGAAAATCCTATGATTCCAGAAACACTTGTTATGAAACCAGATTTTATCGGCCCTGCTTACTACGAAAAATTAGGGAACGCCCCTCGCTTTATCTTTGGAAAAGAAGGCAAATACCAACGCCATGTTCTTAATAGTGAGAAACACGGCGCCTTTCATGTCATCACACCTGCTTCTACCACCGTCTTCCCAGAAGATGCTCTCGTAGAAACGGTCAACCCGATTTTTCTCTCAGACACGGCTCTAAACGGCAACTCAGTTGCCCCAGCCCTCAATGTCTTTGCGGAAAAATTAGTCCTAAAAAAATAAGAAAGTAAAGGAGAAATACATATGGCTAAAATTGGATTAAACTACGGAGAAAAACTACAAATTGCAGACAAGACCTATCGTGTCATTACAGATGGTCTAAACGTGCCTGAAGTCCTTGGAAAACTATCTTTCCGTAGGATTGAAGGTCCTGATATCATCTTTGAAGAAGACCGCACCCAACGAAACCCTGATGGCTCTTTCGTCCAAGTCAACACAGGAGAAATCCGTGGGATTGTGGTGGCGATTCACTCTTCTGTCCAACACGAAACCCTCTTTTTCACCATTGCTGATATGGCACAGTCTGAAATTGAAGATTTAGGCATTAAATACCGAGAAGAGGTAGAGCTGGAAGATATTGTTATCACCCATACTCACGTTAATCGCAATGATATTTACAAGCTCTTTGCTTCTAAAATCAAGAAAAAGAATGGAGGGGCACCTCTTAAGGAAAACAAACCTCTGGACAACAAAAAGGATAATTAGGAGGTGATATACTATGAAACTCTTTACCTATCGTGGGATAAGAGTTAGGGCTTTTTATCGTCATATTAGGGGAATCACCTGGTTTATCTGGTGGTTCCCTTCTTTGTTAGCTATTGGAAATTATTGTTATGTCAATCTAGAAGAATTGAAGGACCATCCCTTGCCACAAGTTTACTTTATCGGGGGTGTTCTTGTTGCTTCTTGTTTGGTGGCTTACCTACTAAATCGCATGTGCTACGAGAAAATTGTCTTCTTCCAAAAGCTCAATAGCCTACGAATTTTGTCTCGCTTCTTGATCGAAAACAACCTCTATTTGATTAAAAATATCAGACGTGAAAACAAAACGATTGAAAAGATGATTCTTCCTCAGGTCTACTTAAAACAGTCTCGCTACAAGATTGAAGTCCGTTTCATCCTAGAAGGCAATAAATTTCAGGACCGTTTTCTCAATCTTGGGTCTACCCTTGAAGTCATGTTTAATGGAGATTTTCGTAATAAAACCTTTGATAAACGTTTCATCACCTATGACATTGCTATCAATCGGATTGATAGCCGTATCACCATTAATGAGGTCGAAGTAAAGGGCTCTAAACTCCAACTTATGACAGACGTCACTTGGGATTATATCGAGGAACCTCACCTGCTCATTGGTGGGGGAACTGGTGGCGGGAAAACCGTTGTCCTTATGACTATTATCTATGCACTGGCTAAGATTGGCTTTGTGGATATCTGTGATCCAAAGAACTCTGATTTAGCTGGGCTCAAAAAGATTCCTATCTTTCATGGTCGTGTCTATACAAGCAAAGAAGATATCATCCAGTGTTTTAAAGAAAATGTTGCCTTCATGGAAAAACGCTACGAGCTCATGTCTAACTCACCAAAATTTCAAGCTGGGAAGAACTTTACGCACTACGGCATGACACCCAAATTCATTCTCGTAGACGAGTGGGCAGCCCTTATGGCCAAGATTGACCGTGACTATAGTCTACAGTCTGAACTCATGGAATACCTCTCTCAGCTCGTCCTAGAGGGGCGTCAAGCTGGTGTCTTTATCATCTTTGCCATGCAACGTCCTGACGGTGAATTTATCAAAACAGCTCTTCGAGATAACTTTATGAAGCGCCTCTCAGTTGGACACTTGGAATCAACGGGTTACGATATGATGTTTGGAGATGCTAACAAAACCAAAGAATTTAAAAAGCTCGATGAAATCAATGGGGTCAAAGTTAAAGGACGAGGTTATATTGCTAATAACGGAGACTTGGCTGGGGAATTCTTCTCACCTTACGTGCCACTTGACCAAGGCTTCTCTTTCTATGATGCCTACTCAAAAATCCCTATTATGGAATTTAATAGCGAAGAATTTGAAGTCTTTGGAGAATATCAACCACAAGCTGAAAAAACTGAATTGATAGAGGAGGAAGAAGCTCTAAACATTGAAACTAACCAACGTCCGCTCAAAGAACTTGCGGAGGAACAAGACCTCAAAATGGCGACGCTTCGAAAGATCATCTATCTCTTGCAAGAACAAGGCATTGTTTTTGAACGGACGGAATCTGCCATTCTAGTTGACCCTTTTCAAGAAGAACTTCTTCTTGAAATTCTTATCCACTTTGAGGAGGGAGGACGCAAATCTTATCCAAAAGCCGTTGAAGCGACGCTTAGTCATCATGGGCTAGGACAAGGGCAAGGGCAAGCCTGACCACAGGTCAGGCGCAGACCGTAGCCCGAAGTTCCTAGGCCATGATGAGACTTCAACCCCCGATTTCTAATTCCGAGAAACCATTTGAAATGAAAAAGAATGCTGATAAAACAACATTCTTTTTGTAATATATTTTATAAAATTTCAATCCTTTGATTGTTTGGCTACCAAAAAGCTACCAAAATAGACCAATCCCTTAAAGTATAGTATACACAACACCTGTCAACTAGTTATCCTAGTTTTCTCCAATCATTATCAATCGAAAATGATGAGAATTGCCATGGTTTTGAAACTTCAAAAATTTTATATTCTTTGTAATCATCTTTTGAATCCCAATAAGAAATTCTTACTTCATCAAATTCCAAATTATATAATTCACTTTGAGTTATAGTAAAGCAGAGTTCAAATCTCTTTATACTATTACTTTCAATTAAAAATGAATATGCACCATCTTCCCCATATGATTCCATTTTCTCACCCTTTGAAAAATGTGATATTTGATGTGTTTTACCTATGAAACTATTTTTATTATATAAAGCCAAATTCATATTTCTAATAATTTGACTTTTACCTTTTGTATTATGAATTTCAACCCATAAAGGAACATTGAATACTATTTCCTCTTGATTTCCATAAAACCCCCATGGTTCACCACTCACGCTGTCATAAACCGACATTATATATATATTAACATTCCCTTTATTTAATTGATATTCACTTATTTTGAAATGAAACAAACTTGTTATCGTAGCAGATAGTATAGAAATAAAAGCTCCTATAAATACTTGATTTTTAAACAAATAGTCCATTAAATCACCTTTGATTTTCCGTCATAATAAATTTTTTGCACAATGTTATTATTTACTGATTCTAGTTCTTCGCTAGTAATATCATTTACATCAATATCAAGTTTATCTAGATTACCAAAGTTCTTTTCTAAATCTAACAATAAATTTATCAAATTTAATTTTAAGTTGCTTACCACATGTTCCAGAGTAGATTTGTTTATAACTTGTTCTAACTGAACACACTGTATCCTAGAATTGCTAGCAGTTAAAACCATCGGTGCAAATTCAATTAGGTCATAAACACTTTCCATAGACATATTTCCTTCAATTGTTCCTATACCATCAGTAATACATCTTCTTCTTAAAATACTTTTTACCTCTTCTGTAAAAAATGTTTCTGAAAGTGGAGCAGAACTAATTTGAAAATTTCCATTAAGCCCTGAATATCTTATAGTATAAGATATATTTTTTCGATATTCTGGGATTATATCATCTTGAGTATACCCTCTTATCTCATTATCAATCCAGTTCTGTAATTGAAGATTATTTAATGAGAACGTGATTACTTTTAGCCTTAGCAGAGCATTCTCTAAACTAATATTATTTTCAACTATATCTTTAATCAACTGACTTCTTGGCATTTTCCTCTCCTTCTGTAAACAATCATTTTTTGTTTGAAAGTCTATCTGATTTAAAAAAATATATACAATTATACAAAAGTAGAAACTATATAAAAAATTAATAAAAACTGGATACTCCCTTAGTTTTATTACAATAGGCAATAATGTTTGAAGTACTTTTTCATTATCAGAAATTATACTATCCAGGTTCGAAAAAAAAATCTCTCTAATCTTTTGAATAATGTCTATCGCCCTCGCATTAGATAAAAATAATAGCACCAACAAAAATTTATTATTTTTTATAAAATCAACAAAAATAGAGTTATAAACTTTAAAATGAATAGCTTTAAAAAATGTATAATTAAGATGATTTCTAGATTCCGAATTTTCTTTTTGAATTTTATGTTTTTTAAAGTATCTATAAAATAAGAAAAAAAATACTATAACTGACTCCCAAAAAATAACTTTTGGGTAGGTCCATTGCATTATATAACAAATAAAATAATCAAATACTAACTTTGCAACAGCGATAAAAAGAAACTCCAGCATTGGTCTAAGAATTCTATTAAATATATCATGCATATCACTTATTCCTTAAATATTCCTTTATCAAGGTATAAATTTCTTTTTTCTCTTTTTCTGTCAATTCATACTCTCTCAATAAACTAACAATTTCTTCTAGTCCGTCATCACGTCCTTTTAAAATCTCAAAAGACGTACCAAAGATTTCAGCTAATTTTTTTACTGTTTCATCTTTAGGATTTCTCCCTCCATTTTCCCACCTAGCGTACTGGGCTTGAGCTACACCTAACTTTTCAGCAACTTCTATTTGAGTAAGTCCAGCATCTAAACGGGCTTTTTTTATATTATCTTTTAACATTTTAAGATTCCTTTCGCTTCTCTATTGACTTATAACCAAAATGGATGTATTATATTCATATAACCAAAAAGGTTATATTAAAACAAAGCATACAAAATAGGCAATACTAGTTAGCTTATGAATATGCAAAAACACCCCAGAAAGCTCTGCAAAGCGTTCTGAGGCTTTCGTTTAAAACCAACACAATTATACCAAAATGGTAATACAAAGTCCATAAGAAGTGAAATATGGCTAGATTGAGAATACTATGACAACTACACATTACACAATAAAAGATAATAACATTAACAATACTCATTCATTCTATTCCCCTAGTTTAGGAACATCTATTCTAGTAAATGATGATGTATTTAATGACATTCGAAACGAAGAAATTGAGCTCCGAGCTCTTGAGTTGCTCTCGAGTTTTCTAGACAAGTATTTTAGTTAGTTTATAAACCAGTAAATTGGGGATTGGGAGACAAGTGCAAGGGCGCAAGCCGAAGGCAAAGCGCCCGAGTCACGAAGTTCTCCCAATCTCCAACTTAAAAGGTGGCGTTTCTAACAGCCAGCAAAAAGATACACTTAAGGCAACGTCCTAAGTAACGAGTCATCGGCAAAACTCAATATCATCAACGAGTTTCGCATATTTCAGACATGGAAAGGAGGCGTTACAGTTGAAAAATACTATTCAATCTCTACGAAAATATCAAAGTAAAGTCGATTTATCAAAACTAGAAAAATCAGTTTATATCAGCATTGATAGATTAACAGTAATCTTTGATAGTGCCAATCAGTCACTTAGACGAATATTTCGTGAATTAAGAAAATCAATTGACAGTAATATTCAAGAATTTCACATACAAGAAAATCTAGGAGAAGGCTATTTTACTCTTTATAAAATGATTGATGAAGATAGTATCAATCTTATTTTCTTTCAACTAGCGACTTATGGTGGCTACGAGGTTATACGATTAGACTTCAACCCAAACTCTCTGAAAGAATTTGAGGCTCTACAAGTTTGGAGACAGATTATGAACTACGCTCGATTAAATCGCTTAGAAATTAGACTATCACGGTTAGATCTTGCGTTTGATATCTTTAACAGACCAGAAATAGTCTTTTTACAACATATCAAAGGTGGAGTTAGCCATAAAATATTCTATGGTAGAGGAGGAAACATAGAAAGTAAATATTGGGGTGCTAGTGGTAGCAACGTTCAAGTACGTTTGTATGATAAGAATATAGAGGTATTAAGTCATAAAAGAGCTGATAAATTAAATTTAGAGAGCAAGCCTTTTTGGTGGCGATTAGAGTTCCAACTTCGGACAATGGCTATAAACAAAGAAACCATTTCAGAGATTTCTAAACGATTGGAGAATTTCAGCTTTTTTAGTCTTTCAAGTGTTCCAGATGATAGCAAAGCATTTGCTTATATCTTTCTCCATGAACCTGCACTCTTACCCGAATTATTCCCCTATCTGAAACCTAACACTATTAGAGTTAAAAAGACTAGGCTTAGAAAACATTTAAAAGCATTTGATAGTAGCTCATTTTCTTTAGAGCTACAAGATGCACTTAAAGAACAAACCCCACGATTAAATAATGAACTCAAACAATTAATAGGAGAATTCCTAGAACTTACTAGTAAAGGAGAAATTGATTTATGAACGATAAATTAACTATGACAGTACAAGAAATTATGGACTTAGGTTTTTCAAAATGGACTGCTTATAATATTTTACGGCAAGCAAAACATATTATGGTCGAGCGTGGTTTCGATTTCTATAACAATAAAGGACTTGGAACTGTTCCAGTATCAGTTGTAGCAGAGATACTTGGATTGGAGGAACTACATGTCAAAAACTAGATATACCGGTGTTACGAAAGATGATAAGACTGGCAAATATACTTATTATTTTAAAGCTGGAGTTGACCTAGCTACTGGTAAACCTTATCAAGAACGTAGACGTGGTTTTCAAACCGCAAAAGAAGCCTTTGAAGCACGTACAAGAGCCTTGAATAAGATACAACAAAAAGGAGGAATTAAGCATACCCAATGGACTTTTAAGCAGTTTATGGAAGAAGTTTTTATGCCAAATTATTACGCTACAACAAGTCCGGATCTCGAACACAGACGTCAAGTTATATTCGATGAATTTATTCAATACTTTGGTAAGAAAAAACCTAGAGAAATTACTACTTATGATGTGATTAATTATAGAAACGGTTTATTAGAGAGATATTCAAATTCATATGCAAGAAACAAGATGACTTTGCTTAATCAAGTTTTGAAAACTGCAAAAAAATATGGGTTGATTTTTCATGAAATTCCCACAAGTAATATCAGTCCAATTCCAATCATAAAAAAACATATAGATTTTTGGACAAAAGACGAGTTCCAAAAAGTAATACAATCACTTGATAAAAAGAGTTATTTTGAGCACTTTGTTTATACGCTTTTTTGGCTTTATTATTTTACAGGAATGCGTGTAAATGAGGCGACTGCTCTTTATTGGGAAGATGTAGATTTTGAAAAGAAAACTCTAGCAATCAATCACAACTTACAGTATATAAACCGTGAAAATTGGGTTCGGCGTAACAAACTAAAAACTGAAAGTTCCAGACGAACCATTGGCCTTGATGATAATACTCTAAACGTACTTAAAGAATGGAAAGAACGACAAGCAAAAGTTGACAAGATACCATTCATTCTATCACTTGATGGAAATCCATATCGTAAACGTAGTATTAGAGACCAGATTCTAAAATATTCTAAACGAGCAGGAGTTAAATACATTCAACCAAAAGGTTTAAGACACTCCCATGCGTCATTACTTATTAATGAATATAATGTAAATGCTCTATATATTCAAAGACGATTAGGTCATTCTGATGTCAAAACTACACTTAGCATTTATAGTCATTTATACCCAAACGCTGATTCCGAATTAACAGATAAACTCAATCTCATATCAAGTGATTTTATCGACTAAATCTCTTTGGCTACCAAATTAGCTACCAAAAAAAGAAAATACGCCTCAAAAGCCTCATTTTAAAGGGCTTTTTTTCATATTTTCCCACTATTTCTAATAGGGGGGTTACATTTGGCCAAAGTGCCACGTTCACCCCTCCTCATTCCTTGTGGGAGTTGGGTTTTCAGGATTTAGAAAGTGTGTCACTTTGGTCCAAAAAGTGTGTCACTTAATTAAAAGGAGGTGTTCCCATGAATGGATAAAATGAGTCCCTTTCAGATCAAAAACTTCAGAAAACAAACAGGCCTCAGCCAAAAAGCCTTTGCACAGGCAGTTAACTTACCCATAAGAACTTACCGCTCCTATGAATCAGGGGAAAGAGGTCTCACCATTGACAAGTTTCGAGAACTCAAAGAAAAACTTGGTTACTATCAAGAGTGTCACAAAAACAATCTCAGGGCTCACATCGACTATTTGCGACTTACCTTCCCTAGTTTGCGAGATTTAGAAGCTTTCTGCGAGAACTTTCTTTTTTGTCACTTAAGCGAATTTACTGACCAAGAAACACGGCTCATGAATTATACCCACTTATGGCAACGAGGAAACATTTGGATTTTCGATTTCTTTGATAAGTCTGCGACCAATAACTACCAAACGTGTCTCCAACTCTCGGGTCAAGGTTGTCGGGAGATGGAACTCCTCTTAGAACACAAGGGGATTTCTTGGCAGACCTTTCTTCAAAATATTCTCTATGCTTACCAAGATGTCAGGGTAAAACGCCTTGATATTGCCCTAGACGAGCTCTATAAAGGCTATGGGCACGAAGAGGAACATATCCAGATTCCAAAGCTCATTGATAAGCTCTATGCCAAAGAGATTGTCCTAGATACCATTCGAAAATGGAACATCACAGGTGGGGGCTCCTTCACCGATAACGACGATATGGAAGCCAATCACGGACTTTCCCTTTACTTTGGGAGCCGACAAAGTCAGCTCTACTTCAACTTTTATGAAAAGCGATACGAAATCGCTCGTATGGAAAATATCTCCTTGGAAGAATCCTTGGAGATTTTTGGTATCTGGAACCGCTACGAACTACGCTTTTCAGACCAGAAAGCCCAAGGGGTTGTGGAGGAATACATCAACGGGGTAGATCTCGGAGAAATCGCAAGAGGTATCGTGAACAAGGAAATCCAAGTCTATGATGGTGTCACCCGGTTTGGTGCCTATAAGCCCGATGAAAAATGGCAAGAACTCTTTGGAGGGGTTGAACCCCTAAAACTCTCGACCAGTCCACAACCCTACAGTATCGAACGAACCATTCGTTGGTTAACCTATCAAGTCGCAAACTCTCTTGCACTCGTTTCTGAAGCAGACAAAATCATGCAAACAGAATACATGAAGATGATTCAAAATAGCGGTGAAATTACTGATCGTGGGGAAGCTATCTTAAGACTCCTCAAAACCAATAAACACTATGAACACTAGAAAGGAAATCCCTTATGGAATACAAAGTCGAAATCAATTCACTAAACAACTTTAAAGCCTGGTCTGGTGGCCTGAGTACCTTAAACACTGTTCGTGAACGAGGTGGGATAGATACCCTAACCACCATCTGTGAAGACCTCTTTTCAGGCAACACCCCCACCGATACTCAAATCAATGATTGGCTTTGGTTTGATACAGACTTTATTTACCAAGCGCTAGGCTACGAGGACCTTCTAGAGGGCTAATTCATGCTCAAGAAAATCTATCAAGCAGACTTCCTTCTTCTTCCTGATCAAGAGTTTTGGAACATGTATATCCTCCTTAGAAAAGGTAAGGACTTCTACTATGAATGTGCTGGAAGATGTACCGAGAAACCTCCAGATGATAGGGGCTTCTACGACTATGAACATGCCTGCTTCACCTTAGACGGTCAAGTTCTGAGTCTCAATAAACGGATGCGTCCCTCTCTCATTGCCTATATTCAACAGACCATCAAAAACAATCACGAAACCTTTAGAAAGGAAATTGATATGGCCACTAAAACGATGTTTGAAACCAAAATTGGACAAGTTACCAACGAACTCGGAGAATTACTCAAAAAGAAAGACCACAAACAGGCTTGGACCAAAGCTGGAGAACTAAATGCCCTGCTTAAAAAAGAAGAAGCCAAGGACCTAAAGCCTGAGTTAGTTGAACAATTGCATAATGAGTTACGAGGCTACTACTACATCAACAGTGAGATTGAAAAAGCCAATAAGCGACTCTACGCTAAAGGGTCCAAACTCATTGAACTCGCTAGTCTCTAAAAGGAGGAATTATGATAAAAGCCAAACGTTACATACTAAAAGCAAGGGAATACCTCTCAAACTTTAAAAAGCTGGAGAAAAAAGGTGGCCCACCAAAGCTAAAAGTCACTACGAAAAAGACCGTCAATATAGCTGTTATCGGAGGAATTGCTTTCCTCCTTTTTGTTGGTCTTACGGGCGCCATCCGTGCCATCACTCTCTCAAATAAAGTGGGCAAACTACAAGCTCAAGTGGAAGCAACTCAAAAACAAAAAGCACAGCCTGTGGACGCTAATCGTAAGTACGACTACAAGCTCCAGTATTACCTCAATGACTATGTTTACGCCTACTTCACCCTCCCACAAGAAGGGGATAAACAACAAGCTCAAGTCGAACACCTCAACAGTTTCTATAACTTCGTTCCAGACGTCAAAGCACAAGGTCAAGTGCGTAACCCAAGTACCCTGCTCTACTCACAATTAGTCACGGTAGAGGGTAAGGTAGCCACCTACAAGGTCAAATACAAGGAAATAATCCAACATGACAAAGACACCGAGGAAAAAGAACTGGTAACGGGATTTAATATTCCCTTTGATGAAAAGGAAGGAAAATACTACGTTTCTGGACTCCCTTGGTTCTCTGCCATTGACTCTTCACAAGCTGGACACTTTAGCGAAGACGATCAACTCCAACTCACAGCCAACGACCACGTCTCAGACAGTCAACACAAGAAGGTTGAAAAGTTCCTCAAGGTTTTCTTTACCAACTATACCACTAACCAAGACAACCTCAACCTCATTGCCAAAAACGTTGCTATTGTAGCCAATACCACCTTTAAAACGATTGACTACACCTATCTTAAGAAAGATGGGGCTGATTTCATCGCCTATGTACAAGCAACCTTTGAGGTGGGAGGAACGACACACTCTGAAAACTTCACCTTCACTCTCTCAGAAAAAGACAAAAGCTACTATGTCACAAAACTGGAACATACCATTCCTCTCAACTACGCAAACGATAAAGATTAGGAGAACTCTATGAATACAGACAATCTACGCACCTTCCTCCAAGGCGATGGGATTTGGATTCTCACCGCTATTGCTGTTTTGTTGGCTATTAAAGCCTGGCGAAACAGTTCTTGGCTTCAACTCTTCTCAGTCGTTGGCTTCTATGCCGTCATTGTCTCAATCGCAAAAGGACAAGACATCCTAAAAGTGGTTGGCTGGTTCCTACGACTCTTTGGTATCGATTCAGGACTTTAAGTATGACTGACGAAAGACTCTATGACTACAGTAAGGGCTTAAATGCCCCCTATTGGATCCAGGAAATCAAAACAAAAAAAGGGACTCGCCTCTGGTACTTCGCAACACCAATGCAATTGTCCTTTTTCATTGTCTTTACCTTTGTTTTTGTAGCGATGTTGCTCTTTGGAGGATTCATCCTGGTTCCCCTCGCAAAATTCACACACTCTATTTCACTACTGCTCTACTGGTACCTCCCCTATAAACTGGCTAAATTCTACACCGAATACGAGCCACACGGTAAGAAGATGCACGTTTTCATCGGGGACTACCTAATTTACTTCTGGGATTTCAAGCTCAATAAAAAAGCGATCTACCATGAAGACCGACTAGAGACAGTAGAAGAAATTGTCTTTGAAAAAACAAATCTATAGAAAAGGAGGTCCTATGAGTATTACCTTAACCTATCCGATTAGGGAAACCCATGAAAATCTAGCCCTCAAAAAAGATCGAACGGTGGTGGCTTACTACCGCATTCCCAATACGCCCATCACCATTACAGATGAAGAGAAAAAGGATAAACATAAAATCACAGTTGCTCAGATGATGAAAAAGCTCCAGAAAAACAAGTCCTTTGAGATTTCACTCATTCCCAAAGACTATCTCTTAGAAGAGAAAATGAGGGATTTTTCAGAAGCATTGGCAGATGATAGCCGTGAACTGGGAGAAGAACTTCTTCTTTACACGGTTGACCGTCTCACGGATGAAATGGAAATTCCTTATCAGTTTGATTGGGTTGTGGGCGTGACCTTACGCAAACAAAATCACGGAGCAACGGTGAAAGACTTGGCCTATGAGAGTTTTAATGAGTTCTCGGAGAAAATCGCAAAAGGTCTTGGCTACGAGTACGCATTGAGTCCCACCTGGTATGACGATTACAGAAGTGACGAATTCACTATTTTCCAAGCTTTTTCCGTCCTACGTGCCAAACGTCTGACCAATGAAGAACTCTTCTACTACCAGCGGATGCAATACCTGCGCTATATTCCCCACTACAAAAAGGAGGTTCTCGCTAATCGCTCCCAATTTAACATCACAGACACTCTAATTAAAGTTCTAAAAGGAGGCTTCCTCAAGCTCGAAAGTCCTTATGGGTCTTCCTTTGTAACCATTCTTCCGGTTGGAAAATTTCCTGTGCAATTCAACGGCTTTCACCTAGGCGAATTTGTCCAACGCTTGAACTTTCCCGTAGAACTACGCATCAAAGCAGAATTCATTGATACCAACAAAATCAAGGGGAGAATGGGGCGTTCTAATACCCGTTATCGAAACATCATGGAAGAAGCTGAAAACACAGACACCGTCCAACAAGACGAAATCATTATGGGTTCTATCTCCCTAAAAGACCTGATGAAGAAAGTCGGAAACAAGGAAGATATCATCGAATATGGAGCCTATCTCATTGTTTCGGCTTCTAGTGTCAATCAGCTTCGTCAAAGACGACAAGTAGTTCTCAACTATTTTGATGATATGGGCGTTGAAATCAGTGAAGCCTCTCAAGATGGACCATACCTCTTTCAAGCCTTACTCTATGGTGAAAACCTCCAAAAGAAAACTCGCACATGGACACATATGGTCACAGCCCGTGGTTTTTCAGAACTTATGCCCTTTACCAATACATCCTCAGGGAACCGTATCGGTTGGTATATCGGCCGAGTGGACAACTGGACAGGTCGTTGGGACACTATCGCTAAAGCCATTGATTCCTCTAAAAATATCGTCCTCTACAATGCCACAGTCGGAAACAAAGAAGATATCGCTGGAAAGATTACCAAGAACCCACATATCATTATTACGGGTGCGACAGGACAAGGAAAATCTTTCCTCGCTCAGATTATCTTTTTAAGTGTGGCTTTACAAAATGTCAAAACCCTCTATATTGACCCCAAACGTGAACTCAGAAATCACTACCAAGAAGTAATCAATTCCCCTGAATTTGCACGACGCTACCCTGAACGCAAAAAACAGATTGACAACTTTAACTTTGTGACACTAGATAGCTCACTACCATCAAACCACGGAGTTCTAGACCCCATTGTGGTCCTTGATAAGGAACAAGCTGTAGAAGTCGCAAAGAACATGCTTGAGTTCCTGCTACAAGCTGTCGATGACGTGACAATGGACCAAAAAACAGCCATCACAGAAGCTATCAATGCTATCGTAGAACGTCGAGTAGCTGGTGAGAACGTCGGCTTTAAACATGTCCTAGAGGCCCTAAGACAGGCTTCCTCTTCTGAGATTGCCTCCGTTGGTCGCTATCTAACGTCCATTGTGACAAACTCCATCTTGGAACTCGCCTTCTCAGATGGTAGTACACCAGGTCTTAACTATGAATCCCGAGTCACTATCCTAGAAGTCAACAACCTCAAGCTTCCAAAAGATGACTCCACAAAGATTTCAGACCACGAACGAAACTCCATTGCCCTCATGTTTGCGCTCGGAGCCTTTTGTACCCACTTTGGCGAACGCAATGAAAATGAAGATACCATTGAGTTCTTTGACGAAGCTTGGATTCTCATGAAATCCGCAGAAGGAAAAGCCGTTATCAAAAATATGAGACGTATCGGACGCTCTAAAAATAATACCTTGGCACTGATTACACAATCTGTCCACGATGCAGAAAATGACGATGACACGACTGGATTTGGGACCATCTTTGCCTTCTATGAAAAGTCTGAACGTGAAGATATTCTCAGACACGTCAATCTCGAAGTCACGGAAAGTAACCTTGAATGGATTGATAATATGATTTCTGGACAGTGCCTTTACTACGATGTCTACGGTAATCTCAATATGATTTCCGTCCACAATCTCTTTGAAGATATTGATATGCTTCTAAAACCTATGAAAGCAACTGTATCTTCAAGCCTCGAAAATAAATACGCTAGTTAGGAGGTGAACCGATGCAAGAAGCTTTTGCCAAGCTAAAGGGAGTAGATATCTTCTCCCTAAAGTCCTACATGGAACCAACCAACTTTGGCTCCTTTAATGGGGCCTGGGTACTAATTAATGAACTCTTCGTTAACCTCTTCTTTTTCATTCTCAATGCCGTTGTTGGCTTCTTTTCCCTCCTCATTCGCATCTTAGAAAAGATTGATCTCTACGCTACCTATAAAACCTATGTCTTTCATGGGGCAAGCAGTATTTGGCACGGATTTACGGGCTCTAATTCTGGCAACATTACCAACAAATCACTTGTAGGCACCTTGCTTTTGGTTTTAGCTTTCTACCTGTTCTACCAATATTTCTTCTCAAAAGGCTCTTTTTCAAGAACACTCCTCCACGTCTGTCTAGTACTCCTATTAGCTCTGGGGTACTTTGGGACAGTCGCTGGAACTTCTGGTGGTCTCTATCTCCTTGATACTGTCAATAACGTCTCTAAAGACGTTACCAAAAAGATTGCAGGTATTAAGGTGGACTATGCCAAAGACAAATCTATTAAAATTGGAAACTCGATGTCAGATAGCTATATTGCAGAAACGTCCTATAAAGCCTATGTCTTTGTCAATACTGGCCAAGAAAATGGAAAATACAAGAACAGCCAAGACGGTAAAGAAGAAGCCTTTGACGACAGTAAAGTCCTTGGAACTAGTGATAAGAGTGGGAACTTCAAGGCAGTCAAAGCTAAAGACCGTTCCAAGTATTTAGACGATTTAGGAGATGGTGCCAACGATGATGGTGAAAAGAACCGTTGGGTGTCAGCCATGCCAGACTTCATCTTCACTCGGATGTTCTATGTGATTTTTAAAATTGTAGAAGCCTTTGTATTAGCCGTCCCCATTATCCTTATCCAGCTCTTAAATGTGGTAGCTCAAATCCTCGTCCTCACCATGATTCTACTGTTTCCAGTGGTCCTTCTCATGTCTTTCGTTCCAAGGATGCAAGAGTTGGTCTTTGGAGTACTTAAAGTTATGTTTGGAGGCTTGATTTTTCCAGCAATTACGACTCTCTTAACACTCCTTATTTTCTATATTGAAAAAATGATAGAAAACATTGTCACAAATGGGTTTGATGGAGTTCTAAAAACCTTACCGTCACTTCTTTTATTTGGTCTTGTCTTCAAACTCTTAGTATCTGTAGTTTCTAAAGGTGTCATCTATTTCCTCATCTGGAGATTTAAAGGACAACTCCTCCAATTCGTTCTTGGCTCCAAAGCTCGAATGGTTGCGACAGATATTGGAACTAAAGTTGAACATGGCGTCACAAAGACCAAAGAGGTCGCTTCACAAGTCCCAACACGAAGTCTTGCGACGGCTCAACACCTCGGAAACTTTGCATTGGCTGGTGCTGGTTTTGGGACTGGAGTGATGATGAATGCCAAGAGCCATTTCCAAAATGCAGGCTCCTTCTTTACTCCTAAGGAACCAAGCCAACCAGAAACAGTCATGCCAGCTGGGCCAACAGAGGCTCCAATAACACCAGAAGCTCCAGAACCAATCATTCCTCCAACACAGACCCCACCTGATAACTTCAAGCCGATTGAAGAAGAGAGCCCAACACCTCCAAGTGAGTCACCAATCATGTCAGAAGGAATACCTCGTTCAGAAGACGAATTCCAAACGCTCAGAGAAGAGTGGATGTCGCCATTCAAACAACACCGTATCAATACCCTAGAACGTAGATTGGATGCTTACAAGGATCCTCAAGCCATGTATAAAGCCCAAGGTTCCAATGCCTTCACCCGTGCTTATCGAAAGACCATGACACGAGACGATAAGATAAGAGCCAATATCGAGCGACGAGATCGTTTAACTCAACGCCTAAACCAATTGAGAGGAGAATAGAATGAATACTAAAATACGCTCAAGAACAGCCTTTCCAAGAATACTTGAAGAGACACTTTTTAAGGCCTACCAAGAAGGGGAACGCTCCGTCGATTTCCTTCTTTTATTTCCAGTCTCAGAAAAAGACAAAGACCAGATCATCGCACAAACAAAAGCTCATTCCGTCGTCTTAGATGCCAAATGGCGCTTTGGGACTGTTCTATTTACAGCCTATATCAGACATTAAGTAGAAAGGAGAGCCAATGAAAAAACTAAAATGGTATCTATTATCTAGTCTTCTTCTTCTCTTTTTTCCTGTTTTTATCATTATCATCATTATGGGAGCCGTTGGGGGAGGTAGCACTGGTGGCTCTTCTCAATCACTAAACGGTGCAACCTACACGGACCACTGGTCAAATGGTGATCCCTATACCCATAATTTACTCGTCCATCGCTATGGTATTAAAGCAGAGCAATTGGACGGTTTTTTAGATACTTTAGGAATCTCCTACGACAAGAAGCGCATCAATGGGAAAAAGCTCCTAGACTGGGAAGCTAAGTCTAATCTAGATGTTCGTGCTATTGTAGCGATTGCCTTAAATGAAAGCTCACTTGGAACAGCTGGAGTTGCGACAAATCCTGGGGCTAACATGTTTGGTTTTGGGGCATTTGACTCTAATCCAGAAAATGCCAATAATTTTAACGATGAAGTGGCAGTTGTTGGACTCACCAATCAGACCATCATTGGCAATAAAAATGAAACCTTCAAGGTCCAAGATGACAAAGCTCAAAAATTTGCGAGTGGGTCTCTCAATACGTCAACAGATGGTGGGGTCTACTTCACTGATACTTCTGGCTCAGGAAAAAGGCGTGCTGAAACCATGCAAAAACTCGATACTTATATTGATGAGCATGGGGGTACACCAAAGGCCCCTGAACAAACAACAGGAAAAACGAGAGACGGAGGTGGTGTCACAACTGGGGAGGTCCCACAAGGCTATAGCCTCACCAGAGAAATCAATACCTCAAGCTATACAGGACTGTCTTATCCCTGGGGACAATGTACCTGGTTTGTCTACAACCGAGGAAAAGAAGTCGGTATTAGCTTCGGAGAGTATATGGGAAATGGTGGCCAATGGATGAATGCCCCAGGTTACCAAACAACTCATACCCCTACCGAACACTCTGCACTATCTTTTAGCCCAGGACAAGCTGGAGCAGATCCAACCTATGGCCACATCGCATTTGTGGAACAAGTCAAATCAGATGGCTCCATTCTTATTTCTGAATCAAACGTCAAAGGACTAGGAGTCGTTAGCTACCGCACTTTTGATGCAGAAACAGCAAAACAATTTACTTATGTTATTGGAAAATAGAAAGGAGTTATTTATGCTAAAGCTTAAATACGTACCAGTTGAAAACTGCAAAGCCGAATGGGGTGATAAGTTAGCATTAATGAAAAGATTTGAAGGATTAAAATTGAAGACCTTAAACAATCTGCTAACTGAGATGAGAATGAATCCCCAATTCAAAGACTATGTGATTAATTCCGGTCACAGAACTGTTTGGATCAACTTCGAGGGTTTCTTAAATTTCTTACGCTATAGGCAAAATAAACGATTTAAGGAGGTGGGATAATGGAGCAAGTTAAAATAGCTAATATTACTCAAAAGACAACTAGACCTGCTGATAAAACTGGATATATTGAAGTAAAATATAGAACCTACTTCAATAACCCGTTAACGAATAAACGCAGAGAAATTCTATCTGATTGGTATACTATCGTCAATAAAAAGGATACCACAGGAAAAATAAAACTATCTCCTCAAATTAAAGCTATTATCCATAAAGAACTTCAAGAGAAGGCCAATAAGGTTTATGAAGAGCTGACTAGAACTATTCTTCTAGAAAAATCAGATATCACGCTTGATGAGGTCTGGAATGAATGGCATAATGAACGAGTTGAAAGACAACTAGTTGCTCCTAAAACATTAGCAGGTGAAGATGGTAGATACCGTAACCATATTACTAAGCAAATCCCTAAGGATTCGATTTTAAAAAATATTCCATCTAGTTTAATTAAAAACTTACTTGATAATCTTTATCCTATAGGAAACCATAAAAGACTCGCACAAGGTGTAAAATCCGATTTAACATCAATCTATAAATTTGCCATTCTTCATGATTACATTTCTCCTGACCAAAATCCAATGCCCTATATAAGTATTGGTAGGAAAGGGCTTTCTGACGAATTAGATCGTTTAAAGAAATCAGATATAGAAGATCAATATCTTGAATCTTGGGAACTCAAAGAAGTATTATCCATTGTTCGTAAGTACAATGAACAGTATGCACGTATTTTTGAATTTCAAGCACTAACCGGAATGCGTATTGGTGAAGTGCTCGGTTTAAAGGAGGAAGCTATTGATTTTAATAAAAATATAGCCTCAGTTATTAGAACTCGTGCTACTCATGGAGGAGCCTCAGAAGATAGCTATGAAGGTAATGTAAAAAACTTACAAAGTTACCGAAATGTCCAATTATCTAAAAGGGCTATCGAAATTCTTAAAGAGGAAATTGAGTTAAATCACCAACATATAAGATTCAATCCTGATTATAAAGATAATGGATGGATTTTCACCTCTAAGAGCATCCATAAACCTGATTACAATGGTACTCCTCTTCATTACAGTGTATTAAACAACTTCCTCAACTCTTCAGAAAATGGTAAACTAAACTGCAAGGGAAACCCGAGACGGGCAGGAATCGATATTGACAATAAGCTTAGTTTCAAGAAACATATTACAACTCATATCTTCCGACACACGCATATCAGCTTCTTGGCTGAACAAGGAGTACCTTTAGAGGCTATTCAAGATCGTGTTGGACATTCTAGAGGTAGTCGAGTAACAGAAATTTATTTGCATATCACTAAAAAAACAAAGGATCAAATTATACCTATCCTTGATACTCTTACACAATAAGTGTGGCAAATCTGTGGCAAAACACAAGAAAAAGGCTTGTCCACATTGGACAAACCCTTTATTTTCAAGCTTATATAGTCTAATTAAGCTTTGTTTGCTGAACCGAATACGTCGATACGTTCTTCAACAGCTTCTGTAATAGCTTCGAAACCTGGTTTCAAGAATTTACGTGGGTCGAAGAGTTTCTTCTTGTCGTATTCTGCTTCATTTGCTTCGTATTCAGCAACAAATTTACGTGTTGCGTTAGCAAATGCGATTTGACATTCAGTGTTAACGTTAACTTTAGCAACACCAAGTTTGATAGCTGCTTGGATTTGATCGTCAGGAATACCTGATCCACCGTGCAATACGATTGGGAAGTTAGGAACAGCTTCTGTCAATTTTTGCAAGTGGTCAAGGTGAAGTCCGCTCCAGTTTTCTGGGTAAGGACCATGGATGTTACCGATACCTGCTGCAAGGAAGTCGATACCAGTTGCAACCATAGCTTTAGCATCTTCGATTGGTGCCAATTCACCATCACCGATGATACCATCTTCTTCACCACCGATTGTACCAACTTCAGCTTCAACTGATACACCGTTAGCGTGTGCAAATTCAACAACTTTAGCTGCTTTTTCAAGGTTTTCTTCAACTGGAAGGTGTGAACCGTCAAACATAACTGAAGTGTAACCTACACGGATACATTCCAAAGCATCATTGTAGTGACCGTGGTCAAGGTGAATAGCAACTGGTACAGTAATACCCATTGATTCAACCAATTCTTCGATAAGAACTTTACACAATTTGTAACCACCCATGTACTTAGCTGCACCCATAGAAGTTTGGATAAGTACTGGAGCTTGTTTAGCTTCTGCTGCACGCAAGATAGCTTGAGTCCACTCAAGGTTGTTTGTGTTAAATCCACCAACTGCGTAACCATTATCACGAGCTGCTTGGACAAATTTTTCTGCTGAAACGATTGCCATTATAAAGGCCTCCTATATTTTTTTGGGTTTGAACCCGTTTACAAGTTTATTCTATCACAATTAGACTCAAAAAACTAGCTTTTCTACAATTTGTAAGCGTTTTGATTTTTTAATACAAAAAAACCAGTCATCTGACTGGTTACTCTGCGGAAAGAGGGACTTGAACCCTCACGACCTAAAGCGGTCACAGGATCCTTAGTCCTGCGCGTCTGCCAATTCCGCCATTTCCGCTAACAACATTAGTTATTATATCAAGATTGACAACTTGTGTCAATACTTTTTTTGAAAGTTTTTATAACTTTCTCTTGTCTCTTTCGAAACAACTACTATATAATACCATTTATTGTTTACTGACGTCAATACTTTTTTGCCTTTTTTTAAATTTTTTAGCAAAAGTTATCTATTATATCTTTTATCAAAGATTAACCTAAACTCTTATTCAGTTTATCTAATTTCTCTCTAAGGGGAGCTAAGTAGACTTCTTCTCCAAAACCACGCGATTTTAAGCCATCCTCAGCACAAGCCAATAACGATTCTGTCAAAGGTAAAATCATTTTGAGGTCTGTAGCAGAAATATCTTTTTTCGAAAATAAACGACGAATTCTAGGAAAATCATAGTCAAATGCTTCAAAAAAAGGTGAGTCATTCAAAATATTTTCCAGATTTTCCAAATTGACTAAAAGACCAAGGTGAAAGGCTACTGGTGCAAAGGTTAATGAGAAAGGTTGGGTACAAACACTGCGAAACTCAATCGTCCCTCGTGTCGTTAAATCTTGGAATTGATAAGAACGGTGAGTCTTAAAATCTTCCTCACTTGGCTCAATAGTGACTACTTTGCCATGAATAGAGTGTGCTTTGACAGATGACGTACTTAGATAGTCTTTAGCACGTATTGGTTCAAAATAGTAGGTTTCATCACCACGCTTGGCAGTAAAAATGGCTGTCTCAGACAAGTAAGAAAAATAGTCATCTTCGCTCTTAAACACCTTAGGAAATACCCCTGCATTTTCCTCAAACACACCATGCATGGAATTCTCCCAGAAAACATCACGGGAAAGCGCTAAATCCCAATCAGAACCCCAAAATTCAGAGTTTGCCAATAATACTGCCTTGGGTCCCTCTATTTGATTAAAAGCATTTAAAACCCTTAAATAGGACGTTTTTGAAACATCTAACTGTACCTGACTCCCACAGATGAAAGAACCATATTCTGGATAATCATGAAAGAAAGGATCCTTCTTTGCTTTAGATAACTCGAGAAAATCCATAAGCATCTCATAACGAGGAGATTTAACAGATCTGTTGTCATTTTTTACCCAGTTTGGATTCACTCCCCAACCTTGCAACTCATGATTATGATTCTGCAGATAAGGTTGGATTATACCGAGGTAAGTATCCAAACGTTCCTCAACCTCAGAGATTCTTTCAGCCTTTGCAAAAGCAAACTCAATCGTATTGTAGGAGACTTCAAAAAGAATCATATCTCCAGAAGCTTTATCAATAAGCTGAATAGGATTGTTATCAGAATCATACTTATCAGCTTGAAAATCAAAATTATCCAAGAGATAGACTAGTAACTGTTTTGTAAGAGAGACATCTGTAGCATTACCACTCAAATTAACAACTGGGTATTCCAACTCAATCCCCACAAATAATTCCGGTTGCTCCTTAATTGGCTCATAATACCTTTGCTTAAGCAGTTCCTTGGCTGTTGTCAAAATAATGTCCCCCTTTTTGAAATAAGCTTATTTCATTATATCAAAATATTCAGACGATTTATAGCCCAAAAAAACGCCTGCTTACGAAAAATAACAGTATTACCTTTCGTAAACAAGCGTTACATGCTTATTTATTCCCATTTTTATGATGAGTGTTCCCGCTAGGCGTTTGCCCAGCGGTAGACCAGAGCTAGACTAAGAAAAGCTAAGCTATTCCATCATCATAACACTCAACAAAATTGATAAAAATTAAACAAGTTCGATGATTGCCATTGGGGCAGCATCGCCACGACGTGGTTCTGTTTTAAGGATACGAGTGTATCCACCGTTACGTTCAGCATAACGAGGTGCGATTTCTGAGAAAAGTTTTTGAAGAGCAGTTGTTGATGTATATTTATCAGTTGCTTCATCATAGCTTTCAGATGCAATTTCGTTACGTACAAATGCAGCTGCTTGACGACGTGCGTGCAAATCACCACGTTTACCAAGAGTGATCATTTTTTCAACTGTTTTACGGATTTCTTTAGCACGTGCTTCAGTTGTAACGATTGCTTCGTTAATGATAAGATCTGTAGTCAAATCACGAAGAACCGCTTTACGTTGTGAGCTTGTGCGTCCAAGTTTACGGTAAGCCATGTTATCCTCCTATATTATTATTTATCGTTTTTGAGTCCAAGTCCAAGATCAGCCAACTTAACTTTGACTTCTTCAAGAGATTTACGACCTAGGTTACGGACTTTCATCATTTCAGGCTCAGTTTTTTCTGTCAAATCATGAACGGTATTAATACCGGCACGTTTCAAACAGTTATATGAGCGTACAGACAAATCAAGTTCTTCGATGGTACGGTCAAGCACCTTTTCATCGTTCACTTTTTCAGTTTCTTTCATTACATCAGTAGCTTTAGCAACGTCAGTAAGGTCAGTAAACAAGTTCAAGTGTTCAATCAAAACGCGAGCCGAGAGACCGAGGGCATCTTCAGGGATGATTGTTCCGTTTGTCATGATTTCGATTGTCAATTTATCAAAACCATCGTTGCTACCTACACGGGCAGGTTCAACTTGATAATTGACTTTTTTCACTGGTGTGTAGATTGAATCTACAGCCAATGTTCCCACTGGTGCATCATCTTTCTTGTTTTCATCTGCTGGAACATAACCACGGTTTGTAGCTACTGTCATAGTCGCTTTCAAAGAAGCTCCTTCAGCGATAGTGAAAAGATAATGATCAGGGTTAACAATTTCAATGTCGCTATCAGTCAAGATATCTCCAGCAGTAACTTCAGCTGGACCTTGGACATCAAGTTCAATTGTTTTTTCGTCTTCGACGTAAGATTTTACAGCAAGTCCTTTAATATTAAGGATGATTTGCATCACGTCTTCACGGACGCCTGGTACGGTATCAAATTCGTGGAGTACTCCATCAATCTTAATTGATGTTACGGCAGCACCTGGAAGTGATGACAAAAGTACACGACGAAGAGAGTTACCCAAAGTTGTACCATAACCACGTTCTAGTGGTTCGATGACAAATTTGCCGTAATCTTTATTTTCATCAATTTTTGTTATTATTGGTTTTTCAAACTCAATCATTTATTATACTCCCTCGAAACGAACCTTGTGTACTATTGTTATTAAAGATTACACACGACGACGTTTTGGAGGACGACAACCATTATGTGGTACAGGTGTTACATCACGGATTGCTGTTACTTCAAGACCTGCAGCAGCAAGAGCACGGATAGCAGACTCACGACCTGAACCAGGACCTTTAACAGTTACTTCAACTGTTTTAAGACCATGTTCTTGTGCAGATTTAGCAGCAGCTTCTGAAGCCATTTGTGCAGCAAATGGTGTAGATTTACGAGAACCTT
>OHAG01000608.1_pt1 | contig 27891 bp, 23 predicted proteins | sample 1577081 | NCBI WGS metagenome assembly OHAG01 (sample SAMEA3541513, study PRJEB24748) | human gut metagenome | biome: human gut; feature: human-associated habitat; material: faeces | place: China | collected 2012
AGTGGCGAGAGTCGAACTCACGGCCTCTTGAACCCCATTCAAGCGCGCTACCAAACTGCGCTACACCCGGTCAACCGGGCTGTCTCGAATCAGCTTGATTATTATAACCGACTGCACCGAGAATGTCAATAGAAATGTACGAATTTTATAAATATATTTTGCTTTATGGTTCTATTGTTGCTGATTATTGGGCTGCTAGGCCAGATGAGCGGTACTACAACGACCAGCGTGCTGTGTGCCGACAGACCGGAGGATATTCAGCAGCTTGTCGAAAGCATCAATACCTACCGCAACGAGGCTGCCACTGACGAACTGCGCAGGGCCTTTCGCAACGATGTTGACCCCAACGGCAACCCCTACGGCTACGACACGCTGACCGGCCAGCGCAGCAACAATATGCAGCACGGCGTCACATGGAGCTACGCCAACGGCATCTACAATGACACTGCAGAGATCATCTCGATGGCCGCGGTCTACTATCAGCAGGACTGGCCCAGTTCACAGGAGCTTGCGGCTTTTACGGACGACGTGCCATTTACCCAATATTGCCGCGCCCTGACAGCCTACGGTATGGAAATTACCGCGCGGGAGTCAGCGCCCTACTCCTGCATCGGCTATGGCGGCTGCGTCAATGGCTACCGCAGCGAGGGCGAGACCGTGACCATCACAGAGTATCGATGCGAAACGCACACCTGTGCCCAAGGCAACGAAGAATGCGGGCACTACCACAGCGGAATATGGGAATGGAGTGACGACCACGCAGAAGGCAGCAGTCACCCCGAATGGGTCGAAGACGGTACACATGATGTGACCGTCTTTTTTCCTGTTATTTTCCCGGATGGGGCCACCCAGTCAGAGCTGTGTGCCCTTCCGGATAACTACACCCAAGTTGTCGACGGCAAAATTGCCGCAGAGAATTGCACCGGCAGCATCGTGTTGGATGAAAGTGCGAATCTCTACAAGGGCGAGCCGAACGATTGGTTCTATGCCCCGAACGAGCGCACCGCCACCTTTACAGTGGAGACCACCGACGGCGACGAAACTATGACGCAGGACTATACCGTGACCTTTACCAACACAACCGCTATCCCATGGTGTCCCGGAGAGCTGCACGACGGCCAGTACGGCCACTATGATCTGAACTGCACAATTTACCTGACCGGCTATGACCGCTATGCTGACCCGGAAACCGAAGCCCCCAATGGTGCGGACGGCGGCACGGGCAACCTGGAGGCGCTGGCCGCAAGCAGCAACGACGGCACGCTGACACGTACCGTCATCAAGCAGGACCAGTACGGCAATGCGTATGCGGGCAATGCGGTCACTGCCCGCTTTACGAAAACTGTAACGCTGCCGCCCGGTGCGGCGGGCTTCAAGGGCTGGTACGAGAACGGCGCGGACACTTATGGCAACGTGGAATGGGCGTCCTTGCTGTATCGCATGGACTGGGAGGCGCTTTACGGCGTTGCGGACGGTATCAAGTGCCGTTCGGTAGGCTCCGCTTTGACTGCTGACGAGCTGCAGTCATTGCTGGCCGGACTGAACATTGACCCTGACACTGCGCGCGGGCAGGTCGTAGCCTTTGCCATTAGCTGCCAAGGTCATTTTGTGTACGGGCAGCCCTCGTCGCTGCGCGGCGGCCCCGGCAATGCCAGCGTCGGGATGAATTTGGACTGCTCCAGCTTTGTGCAGTACTGCTACTGGGCACAGGGGCTGCCTTTTACAGCGGGCAATACAGCCGCCTACGGGCGCACCAGCGATTTGCAGGCAATCTCTTCTGCCGAGGTCCAGCCGGGCGATCTGCGGGTCGTCTATGCCGCTGGCGGAGAGCAAGGCCATGTGCAGATGGCGCTTGGCGGGGGTGCGTGGATCGAATGCTGTTATGGCTACGGCGTCTGCGTAAACATGTCCAACGCATGGATGGAGAGCCGCGGCTGCCATTACTTTACCTATGCCGGATTTTAAGGAGGCGCTTTCCATGAAAAGAGTTCTGGTAATTTTGCTTTTGGTTCCGTTTATCATGGTGCTGGCACCGCACTGCCTTGCTGCGGGAAACGGAGAGGTGACGGTATCCTTAGTAGATATTCCCGCGGAGCTGCAGGAACGTTCCGTGCTGATTACGCTGGGCAGCGGCCTCAATGATACGGATGCTGTTCTTGTAGAACTGAACGGCTTGAATCAGCATAGTCAGACTGTGACGTTGCCAGAGGGCATCTATTACTGCAATGCCGCTGTTCAATACGATGCACTAAACGATTGGCCGCTGCGCGAGGTTGACGGCACCACCTTTTTGCAGGTCGAGGCTGATGGTCAGTATGAGCTGCAATATGAGTTTGCAGGTGAGAGTTGGTTCACGGAAGTAACCGGGCAGACACGTTATTATACGCAGCTGCCGCTGCGCCAGCCGCCTGCCGACTATCAGCCAACAACGGCCCAGATCAGTGCGTACCTAACAGCTCCCGCTGGCTTTTCTCAACACTGTATCGTCTACCTGCAGAACCTGTACAGCGGTAAAGTATACGCGCTGGATGTATACGAATCCAACCAACTGGCCGCCGTTTGCACGGAGGCTGACAGCGGACTGTATACATTTCTATCTGCCCGTGTTACAGGCGATGCAGCGGAGCGCTACTAGTTCGAGTGCGAGCAGAAGGAGGCGAATACTGATGATGACGCGAGCTTTCACCTGACGGTAACAGACACAAAAAAACCAGACGCTGATTTGAGTACGCCCAGCCATGACGAGAACACCACTGTACAGCGAGCGGCAGCCTATAATGCACCGGCTGCCGCTGCGCCGTCCGCAACGCCGACACCGGAGTCGGCTTCTTCTCAACCTGTCCAGCAGAGCAAAAAGTCAGCAAATCCGTTCTGGAATGTGCTGGACTTTTTGCCCATCGTTTTTATCGGAGCCGGGCTGTTCTGGTTTCGCCGGAAGAACCGCCGGGGCGGCCCGAAGGGGTAACGTGAGCGAAAGCGAACGTTAGCAAGCATTGCATGTGAAATTCACATGCGCCATTTAGGGGACACCCTAAAACCCGTTTTACAGTAATCAGCAAAGATGCAGAATGGAGAATTTTGCTTTGTCCACTACTAATCGAACACGGCCCATTTGCAAGCCGGTATACTTCACAGAAGATGAATGGCTATCTGTAGCAGCAAAAATGGCAGAAAGTGATATGCCTAATTTTTCGGCTTTTTGTCGGGAAATGCTGCTTACCGGTAAAGTCAAGCATTATGATTTTTCTGTTATAAAAGGAATCTCATCTAGCTTGAGTCATATCGCAGGTAACATTAACCAAGTAGCTAAGCGCTGCAACACGAATCAATCTGTTACCACCAATGATGTTGAGCAATTGCGACGTGAATATTTACAGCTGAAATCGCTCTATCAGGAACGATTGGTGAAAGCTCTGCGAAAACTAGTCTAATATGTATGCAGCGAAATATTATGCAAACCCCAAGCATGTCTTTCGCAAGTGGGAGTGCGAGAATCGCTATTTGTTTTTGTCTGTTATTGATGATTTTCACCAAGCCCTGAGTGGCAATCTTCATCTGTTTCTAACATAGAAGGAATCTACTATGGCTATCACCAAAATTCATGCGGTAAAAGTCCGGCTTGGCGATGCAATCAACTACATAGAAAATCCTGACAAAACCGATGGGCAGGAATTGATTTCAGGTTACAATACTGCCCCACAGACTGCTGTGCTTGATTTTTCCATTACTGCAGCAATGGCGCGCAAAGCACGAAATACAAGTGCGAAAAAACAAGGGAATCTTGCCTACCATCTCATTCAATCCTTTTCACCGGATGATGCCGTCACGCCGGAGCTGGTCCACAAGTTAGGTCGCAAGCTTGCGATGGAATTTACCGATGGAAAATTCGAGTTTGTCGTTGCTACCCATATCAATAAAGATTCTATACATAACCACATTATTATCAACGCCGTTTCTTTTTATGATTACAAAAAGCTGCGCACTGTTCCCTACCGCACCGCGCAGCAAATCCGTAGTATCTCGGATCGGCTCTGCATGGAATCACAGTTGTCTGTTATTAAAGATCCGCAACAGCTAGGCCAGCTCTATCCCACTTACACACAGAAGAAACGCACAACCAGCAATCATACTGAAGTCCGCAAAAAGCTTAACTTCTGCTTGGAGCGTGCCACCAATTATGCCCAGTTCCTGCAAATGGCGCAGGAACTGGGCATTTCTGTTTGCCAACGCGGCAAACATATGACCTACTTGCTAGAGGGCGCGGGGCGTGCAATCAGAGACACATCACTGGCCGACACCGACAAGTTTACGTATGCCGGCCTCATAGAGCGCTTAGAGGATAACGCTGCCGAGCAGCAATTTATTCGTGAGCGCATAGCTAAGATACTTCCGAATGCCTCAACCTTTGCTGACTTTGCAAAGCTGCTGCAGTCCGAGGGGGTTAAGATACGGGTAAAGAAGCAATCCGGACAACTTTTGTATAAGGCTGACGACTTAGATGGTACATGGATACCTGCTGATGCTTTAGGCGATGGGTTTACACTCGCAGGCTTGGAAAGTGCGATAAAGAATAAATCAGGAATCCTTGACACAAATCATAGTACGTCGATTGCAGAGCTATATCAAGAATTGACTACAAACTATCCGCAGAGTTGTGATACATCTGTCAGACTTACATCACGTCAGATATGTTCTGCCGGCAAGCGCGGTGTTCTACTGCAAATCCATGACTCAAGTGGCAATCCGGCAAAGCTGATGATTGATAACAGCCATATTCATACGACTCCTGATGGGTCTGTATCTGCCGACATCGGCGCGGCTTTTTCATATGATATAACTTACGATGACGGCACACATGGCACAATTCGGGGCACTGATTTGATTCGACAAATCGATGAAAAAAATCTGACGCAGCCACTGATTGTAAGCTTGACCGCTGATCAGATCATGTCCATAAGCCTGCGCGGAGTGACAGTGCATTTGCCGCAACATCACATTGAGCGGTTATTCATTCCGGAACGCTATGTACAGCGAAACGTCGAGCAAGGAAGCTGTGCAATCAGTCTATATCCCGGTTGGCAGTACAGCTATGTGCCAATTGGCAGCGAGAAGACGCGAAAATCAATCAGTGGCGCTGAACTAGCGCAGTCGCTAGGAGGTGTGGTGCAGGTTGGCACTTCTGAAAGCAGTTTGGCCCGTCGAGTCGCTAATGTGGAACGCCGCGCAGAAATTGCAAATGCCCAAGAGCTTGGAAAACTCTTGGGCAGCATGGCTGATAATGGTCTACATTTAGCTGCTGACTTTGATAAACAAATCAGTGCATATCAACGCGAAGAAATGAAGCTCCGCAACGAGATTACAGAGCTTCGTTCCAAAAGCAAAATTTATGCAGCAACGGCTCATAATCTGCAGGCGTGCCGCACCTATAAATCTGTATGGTTGGAGTATGCATCCAAACCACTTACCCAAAAGGATACCTTCTACAAGCAAAATGAAGCCGCCCTGCAGGCGTATAGCAGTGCGGCTTCACAACTTGATAAAATGGGGATTTCACTGGGTACTGAACCTGAAAAGGTAAGACAATTAGTTACAGAAACAGAAAGTCGGATAGCTGATCTGATTGCTGAATTAGAAATAGTTCGCAAAACAAATAAAGCCATACAAGAAGATAAGGAAAAAGTCGAGCAGATACAAAGTGGTTAATGCATTTTGAAAAATCTTTGTTTTTATTTACGTCACATTCTATACGTCTACATTCTAAAATTGCTCACGCTTTAGTTTCCGTGCACTGAATAATATGAATTTGCAGAAAATAGTACACTACCCTAACAAATGACTTGCATGTTTTAAACCAGTACGAAAAAAGCACGAAAAAGCACCGGCTTTAGCGGCTTGAAGCAGGTTTTCGAGACTGCCGCAAACAAAGAGGGCCTGAGCCAAGAGGACTACACAAAAAAGACGGCTGCCATGAGTGCCGAGCTGAACCAGAACAGTGCTTTGCGCGGAAAAGCGCAGAGGAACGGAGCCGGGCAGACTGCGCAGGCCTTTACAGCCGGACTGTATGACAGTGTGCCGTTTTTGACAAAGAGCTATGACCCGCTGGCGGCGGCAGGCACGCTTGTCGGCAAGGGAATGCAGTACAACCTGTTCAACACCGCTATGGCGGGCACACCGCTTGCGCAGACGATGGGCAAGGCGGGCAACGCCGTTGTGGGGCAGACACAGAAAATTCCTGTGTTGGGGGATGCACTGGGTGCGGGTGCCGGTGATGCACTGGGACGCATTTTGACCGACCGCAGACCTTGCACTGGACACCCTGCCGAGCCTTGTGAACGATGTGAGTGAGGGCAAGAGCACCGGAGAGATTGCGGGAAACCCTGCAAAGAACATTGCAGGCAATGTTGCGATGAATGCGCTGCCGAAAATCGGCGGTGCGTGCGTTGTTCAACAGGCTGAAAGGCACGGCAGGGGATGCCGCACAGGACGCTTTGAAGCAGGCTGGCAATGATGTGCAGGATGTGCAGAGCGCCGCACCGGCAAGAAACATTGTGCAGCCGGAAGCCAACGGCACAACCGGGCTTGCCACGCAGATACAGCGGATGAACACGCCAGACGCAGCCAACCGCAGCGCATTGAATACGCTGGATGAACTGCGCGGGCAGGTCAACTTGAACGGCGTGCAGGAAAAAGAGGCTGAGCAACTGCGCCGCACCGTGTTGCAACGCCAGCAGGAAATCGGAGATGAAGCTAAACTTGCTTTGCAAAATTCGGACAGTTTGCCTTCACAGTTTGCCGATTGACGCCGCGATTGATACAGGATATAATGATATAAATAACATTGGAGTTGTGACTAATGAAGCAGTACAAGGACGCAACCAATATGACGGAACAAGAAGCGAAGGAATACTGCAAGGAAGCAGTGATGGAACACCCCAATCTTGCCAACGACTTGCAGTGGGAGCTGAATCAGGGGAGTACCTACCGACAAATCGCGTATTGGTGGCAGAACACCTAAACCAGCGCCCCAGTGTATATAATGACAGCACCCGCTCTATTGCCGAGCAGGCAAGCGCGGAAACAAATAAGCCCACACAGGTGCAGCCTCCATTGGAGGGAGCAGCCTGCATGGGCTGTAATCGAGTGTGTTTTACACACACCTATTATAATAAGATAGGGACCTAGGCAGTTTAGCTTCCCGGAAGGTGCTGCTACTCACTTCTTCGGCTTGAATTTTGCGCTGTATGCGTTCACCGCAGCGTCCTTCATGAGCCAGCCAAATTTCCGCAAGAACTCCAATCGCTCCTCGTCTGTGACCCACTTCGACATGGTATGAAGCACACCCTCATAGCGCTCGTTCTCTTTAACTATTACCCTTAGCAGGAAGGCATCCAATGCCAATGCCACGCAAAAGGGCTTCTCGTTCTTTCGAAATGACGCCGTTCCGGATACGAATCTTCTGGTTTGCGATCCACGGACCGGTCTGGCATCCATTTTTCATTTTAGTGGAGTTTTTGCCGGTCGGCAACCGGTGATGCTTTTCTACATAAGCTTTGATGAACTCGTAGTTCTCCTGCCAGGTAGCTTCCTGTTGACCATACACGATACCGATTTCTGCAAGCATTTCCTGCTTGTCCTCATTCATCAGATTTTTGCAAATCGCAACGCGCTGTGCACGGATCCAAATCTCGGAGTTCACAACCGTAGGGATGGGAATTACAGCAGCCCCAAGGGGAAGTTTCGCGTATTTGTCTACATATTCCTTGACTGCACAAAAGTTCCGATACCAATCCAGTTCTTTAGAATCCCAATCCCAGCGACCTTCGCAGCTCCAGTCAAAGCCGATCTCTTCAAGTTCCTTCTTTCGAATCTGATAGGACTTACATCTTGCAGTAGCTGGTCTATGATATAGCACCCATTGACGTTTTACCCAATGATAAAGATCGATGCCTTTCGGATCCACATAATCTTCCGAAACATTCAGATCACCATGATCTTCAAAGTATTTTTTGGCAACGCTGTTGTAGCTGAACAGTGTGCTGCCTCTGACGCGCTCCCAATTAATGCCGATATCATCAAGAAGGTCATGCCGTGTCCAATCGGTATCTGTTTTGCAGTTTTCCTCTTGGTAGATACTCTTTTGGTAGGTTAGCCATTCTCGGAGCGAACAATTGCCGGCAGTGAGCATATTGGGCGGAACATCTAGATCACCGTGCTTTTTGTAGTAGGCATGAGCATCATTGTAACGCTTTTCCCAGACATCTTTGTCTACAAGTTCCCAAACCATCCCATACTTTTCTAACGCCTCGACTTTTTCGGGGGAGAGTGTCCCCTTCTTATAGGCACGTCGCTGCTCCCCGATCCAGTTTCCAAGTGCATACTTTTCGTTCTTATAGGATTTGGGTACAAGGAGGTCTCCATTGACTGCATGGTATAGCTTGCACTGAAGAAGCCATTCGGGCCATGGAAAGCGATCTCCGAGTTTCCAGACCATACTAATCTTATTAAGCATGGCAATGTCCGTCTGCGTCACTGAAACCGTGACATTTGGACTGCCGTTATAAAAAGCTCTCTGACGTTCGATCCAGCGGCCGAGCTTGTGACCTTCTGCATCCTCATAGTTGCGAGGAACGAGGAGATCACCGTGCTCTTCATAATACTGCTTAGCAATAGCATACCACTCGTCGAAGGAGAGCTGTTTGCGTTTGGTTTTGGGTTCGTGTTTCATAATACATTTAATATAAAATTGCCCACCACCGAATGGTGATGGGCAAAGTGCTATGACTTACTATTTGAGTTGATTACAATAGATTAGTCAGCCCAAGTAACACTTTCAGTCAATTTGGCAGTGGGAACGGTACCACCGGTCACCGTGTCACCCTTAGTATAATACTGGCCGTCTACATAGACACAACCATAGCTGCCATCCCACAGAGCAACGCTCTTAACCTGACCAACCTTGCCGGCTTCTTTGCTAACAGTTACAGTAACACTCCAACCAGGTTTAGCTTCGCTAAGGGCTTTAATCTCCTTGAGCAAATCGTCGCTTTTCAGAGCTTCAGTCGTAGCACCGAGCTGATCGTTGCCATACTTTTCAGAAATAACGGTCTGAGCAGCCATAACGACCATGCGGGTCTCAGCAACAACCTTCTCCTTGTTGGCCTTGTCGATGTAGCCAGTCAGAGCGGGAATCAGCAGAGCAGCCAGGATAGCCAAAATGACCAAAACAACGATCAACTCGACCAGGGTAAAACCTTTCTTGTTTTTCAGGGAACGGATCTTCGAAATCATGTTTATTCCTCCATTTATTTTTCGGCATTATTTTATGTCCAAAATAACGACATTTACTGTATTATTATAACACATATTATACGAAGCTTCAAGGAATCCATTTCATCTACGCAATAAATATTTGGTGGGTGAATAAAGATGATTCGGGCCGTTGTTAATTTCTGTTAGATTTTTTATAAATTCTGTTCTTGGTGTGCAGAAAATGCTGATATTATTACGATGTATCGTTCATCATGTTTCAATACAACATAAAAGTGGAGAGTCTTGGGTCTCAAAAAACCAATTTCTAAGACCGCACATATTTTGCGCTCGTGTTATGCGGTAAAGCGTGAATTGTTATATGACACATCGGTGATTTATGAGCAAATTTTTGGTGTTTTGCTAAGAATCAGCTCCGGAAGTAGCCGTGGCAACTGTTTTTCTTACTGCAAGATATGTTTTCTTTGCAAAAAATCCCCCAGAGGTACACTCTGGAGGATTTGAGGTGGCTTGTTATAATGTTATTAGTCCCACCCATTAAAATCAGTGAGACCGAGCATGGCGGCGATATTTTCAGGAGTCCATATAGTTAAGCTGCTAAAATCCTGACATATAACAGTATTCAGGTAGGTATAAAACGAATTATTATAATCAGGCGCTTCTTTGTCCGTAAATGCTTGATACGAGCCATCCTCGCCGTTATACACACCGCAGTAACCCTTATCGTCTGAGTAGATGACCCAGCGAATCTTACAATTTAGGTCAGTGATAGCAAAGAAAGAGCCTGTGCTGTTTGTGATACTCGGAACCTCGGCCAACTTTACAATTTCATTGTAACGTTCGTTAAGCCCGGTGACTTTCTGCTCATGTTCAAGCACAGAATCTCCACTTTTAGATGCGGCAGTGCAGGTATTGGTTTTTGCAGAAAGCTGAGTGCGATACTCATCGGATGCATACAATTCCGACATTTCAGCTTGGACTGCCTGCGTAATCATGCGAGTCTCAGCAATAACCTGGCTCTTCCTTGCTTTATCGATATAACCCGTTAGCGCCGGGATCAGCAGAGCTGCCAGAATCGCTAAAATCACGAGAACGACGATCAGTTCGACGAGGGTGAAACCTTTCCTTACTTTTTTCTTATCCAAAATGTCCATTTCCTTTCGAGCACAGAATGCTGGCGTAACCAAAATATACCAATTATTGTATAATAATATCATACCTTTGCACAAAAGTCCACAATGGTAAAAAAGATAGCAAAATATCTATCATTTTTCTTTATTCGTCAACTTTCTTCTCCCCGCAATCCATTAGCTCAACACTGTCCAGGTCATATGCTTCAATTGGATATATCGCTTTTCAGGAGGTCCTCCAGAAATGCCAGGAACTTGGGATTGATGTCCCCCATCGCCCTGCTTTCCTTGACTGATTCGATTGCCGTTCAAGCCTCGTTTCCACCTCAGTGTTTAGACTGCTCTGCCGGATTGCAGCGAGGGCGTGGGGCTTTGCCTTTTCAATCAGATGAACCAGCTTTGCCGCATCCACAGTGTTTCCATCGAATGCCTGCGCCAGCTCTGATATTCCGTTGTTCATGATATACTGCTTCAATATTGCGGCAGCCGCCAGTTCTTCCTGTTGCAAGCCATAGGCTTTCAGGGAACAGTTCCTTCATGTTGTCATCCTCCATCGTGTGTTTCTGCGTTGCACCAAGGATATAACAAATTTCAACACATCTCCTACGCAAAGAAGATTCGCCTCTGTCTGATCCAAAATTGCCTTGACAAATCGGTACCGAGCATAGGAGATGCCTTGATATTCATCAATGATGACATGCGATGAAAAAAATCTGAAACTTGCTTGCAACCTCATGATGAATGATGGTTACGATGGCATTTGCTTTCTGGCAAACAATGGGGCAATGTTAGGTCTTCTGTGTTCTGATTTTATTTCCAAGAAAGACATACCATAATTGAGGTGAACAAAGCTTGAACTACTATTTTTGCGATGTCTGCCATTACTGCTTTGAGGCAGAATCGCTGCCCGACCGTTGCCCAGACTGCGGCAAAACGGACTATCAGAACAGGCCTGCCATCCGCCCGGCAACCGAAAAAGAAGTACAGGATCTTCTCCGAGCCCGGGATGAGGATTGGGAATAAGCCAACTGACTGCCTTCTGTGGTATCCACGGAGGGCAGTTTTTATTTCTGTCACAAACTACACCTACGTCCCTATCACTTCGTCATCTTCTCTTTAACCTTTTTCGGCACGTCAATCAAGCCAAATCGGTAGAACATCCCATAAATGTAGGACACACCCCGGATATCCCCCAGCGCCTTGGGTCTGTCCACTACCTCTCCGATTTTACCGATATTGTGATACGCCAGCAGCACGGAACTCCAAGCAAAGCTCTTGCTGCCCTCTCTGCGGTCGATCCACAGCTCCTTGGTAAACTCATCTTCCCTGCCCTTCTTCAGCTTATATGTAAAGGGCAAGCCAGACAGCGTCTTGAACTTGTAACCCCGAAAGGCCACCACACACTTCCAGAGGTTCTCCTCACACGGGTTCTTCTTCAGCGCAACCACAGTTCGGTAGTGTCGTTGCCTCTCTGCACCGGCACTGATATTCGCCGCCTCAGCGCCTTCCGGGAAGTACACACCTTTTTCATACGGCAGATAGGAAGTCACGGAGGGACGGGAGAACTGCAAGGCAGCCATTGTGGAGGTGACAGCAGTGGAGTAGTCCTGTGTTTCTCTGAAGGTATTAAAGGTCTGCCGGACGAGCTTTGCGGTATCCGACTCGTAGACTCCGGCGGTGATAAGCAGCTTCCGAACCTTGATGGGGTTGAGGGACAAGGCGTCTGCGATGGCTTGCAGGCTCATTTTGTCCGTATAAAGGTCAGCAGCCGCTTTCATCTGCTGTGCCAGGTTCTTGGCTGCACTGTACTCTGGCTTTGATGGCTTCCGCCCACCGCCGGGCTTGCGCGCGCGTGTATTACTCACTGATTTTCACCTCATTTTTATTTCCGTCACAAACTATATATCGTGCTCAAGAATCAGCCGTGTGAACTTCTGGAATCCAGTTCACACGGCTGATCTTATTTCAGTTTTTCAAGGATCTCATCCGCGCTCATACCGCCGGCTAATAATTTCTTAACCACACTCTCGGCTTCAGCCTTCTTAGCTTCTTTAGTGACCTTAGCATCTGCCTCTGCCTTCTTCGATTTCAGGGAGGCCACTTTTTTTCGGTCTTCTTCATGTATCAAGAACAGATTAGGTGTTAGATATCCCCAGTGTAAAATTTGCATGCGGTCCGGTTTTATCGCAGCCAACTTCCGCTTTGGCACTCTTTTTTAGTTTAGCTCTTGCTGCTTCGTCATCTGCCTCAATCAGCTTTTCCCCTAGTGGTAAGACATGAATAGTCTTCATTGCCTCCACAATCCCGCCTTGAACTTCGTGCATTGCAATAAATCCGCAGTCTTGCAGATATTGAAAGACAGCCCGTGCAAGTTCTTCAGATATACCCAAGGTTTTCAAATTAACCTTTCCTCCATCGCACACAGAATTAGCTATTCGCATCATTACAACCGCTTTATGGCGTGTCACTGGTGGTTTGTAGGCCTTATCTGGAATGTTCCATTGCCATGGAAAGCCGGTGCCTTTTTCTGCAAGCGGTATCATCCCCTCACTACAGTACTTTCTCACCGCATCAACCGTACATTCCCATTTTTTCGCCGCTTCGCCTGTCTTCATTTTACTCTCCAGAAGTTATTCAACATAATACCATTCGCTGTTTTCGCAATACCAATCTTTATGTTGATTTCTATATATCAATTTTTTGCTTAAACATGTAAATAAATACTTTTCTTCTCTCACAGTACCATCTCTGCTCATAAAAACAGATAGTTTTGCTTCTTCTGGCTGAATCGAATATAAATTCACACCAAATTGATAGTGCCTTTCTCGTACTGCATCTTTTACACGTTCTGAATCGTTGTTGAATTCATCCTCATTTTTTTTTACTTCACAATAGAGAATATTGTCCTTATCAACGCTCGTTCTTTTATGCAGTACAATATCCGGTGCTATCCACCCTCTTCTATCTCTTCGATGCCGTCGTTTTATTTCATTGCCTTCACGATTATATTCTATATCAACACATAGTTCGTTTTGAAATTCCGGATCAAAGGCATGCTGCAAATATATTGCAAGCCTTCCTGCAAATGTTCTTTCCTGCGCTTCTACATCAAAGAGTAGATGGTCTTTTTCATACAACATACGCAAAGCATAGTCAAACAAATCAATCAGCTTTTCGTATTCCACAACAGGTCACTCCATCTGCTAGATATTTTCCCTTGCATTCTTAGCCACAGTACCTTTTACTGTGTTGCCTGCCACCCACCACAAAGAGGTGTGCAAAGTTTCGAGCGGCAAAACCGTGAGAAATTTCCCACAACTTAATATTATACTAAAAATCGGTGTTTTTCAAGGATTGCAAGCAAATATACAACACTGCAGTCAAATAATCATCTATACTTAAACGCAGAGGTGATTACAATGAAAACACAGCTCAAGAAATTTGCATTTCTTAAAACTATTTCCTCGAAAATAGGTGCTTACCTTCATAAAATTGATGCTGTTCCACAAGAAGATGAATCAGTATTTTGACGACGATGAATTGATGGATCATCCAACAAAACCGTCTCTTTCCCACGTCATCCTTGATCTGGTACTCTCCCCTACATACCGTCTACCCAAAACTGTAACCACAGTACGCATCTATCGAGATGAAAACATCTTCTCTGTCTGCCCAAGGTGCGATGTCTGCATAGAGCGAGAATACCAAGGGTACTGCCATCGATGTGGGCAGTATCTCGACTGGTCAAAGCTGGAAGACGCAGAGGAAATCTTCATAGGATGGAGTGGCGTTGAGGCCGATGATTAACCGTTTCGTTACGCCACATCATTATGATGTACACCACCAGCACACCGATCCAACCGCCCATCGTATTACCGAACACATCATCGAACTCTGCGATGCCAAGTCCCGTAATATACTGGGTCGTTTCGATTGCCACAGACATCACAAAGGGAATCAGCAACACCCACTTCTTCTGAAACCACCTATACAGCCCCGTTCCAAGCGGAATGAACAGCCAGATGTTATTGATGACCCCAACTCTCACAGATTGCACTTTCAAGAACTTCCCTACATAGGAAAAGAGGACAAAGTTCGTTCTTGCATTCCCTGACCCACGAAACATCAGTGTTTCATAAAGGATGAAAGTCACATAAACAATCGTCAGTACTACGCTTAAACTCTTCGGAAGAACAATCATCAGCAAACAGACAACGCAGCCAAAAACAACCACCATGCATGGGAAGCCATTCAGAAGGTTGTCCACACACGGCATAATGTTGCCGTTTTTGTCAAGCAGAAGGTTCACCTTGCCACTGCGTTTGATGCTGTACTGCTCTTTAGACAATGCCTTTGGATTGCCATTCGCATCAAAATACATATCCGTGTCTGCCGTGCCATCTCTATGATAGGTTCGTTTGAGGATAGTATAGCCTGCATTGGTAGGGGCGGGGTTGCCATCTGCGTCAAGAAAGGTGGTCTGGCCGATGTATCCTCGCTCGTTGCACTGATATAACTCGCCATACTGACCAAGCAAAGACTTTACAGGATTCCATTCTGTGTCAAAATACTGCTCACCGACAACAGTTCCATTCCCATCACGCTGGTATGTCTTAATCGCATATCCAGATGATATACACACTGCATGCCCATCTTTATCGAGAAATGTCAAACTGGTATTCTGGCCATCAGAGTTATACCCACGATGAATCCCATAGTATCCGCCGGAGCACTGTACCTGCTTTCCGTTCAAATCATAGTAGAAATCATCGGAAGCCCTGCCGCCAACCTGCGTTCTAACAATAGTAGAGTATCCGGCACTGCGTTTCATAGGGTTTCCCTCTGCATCAAGATATGTTATCACAGTACCGGTTTCATCGTATTCATACGACAATCCGTAATAATCTCCATACCTTGCCACAGGGTTTCCGCTTGCGTCAAGATAACGTTCCTCCACAACTCGGTCGTTATCGTCCCGCATTCTACACACGGTCGCATAGCCCATATTAATGGCATCTGTGATTACCCCATCAGGATTCACATAGCTTGTTCTGGTCACGCTTCCATCTACGGTTTCTCGGATACTCAACTCTGAGGCAGTGTATAGTCAGTTTGTCGTAAGGAGTAGTATTGTACTTGCCATAAACCTGTGCATACCCGGTCAATCCAGCCTTGGCCTGCAGGCGCAGGGAGAATTCCGGCATTTCCTCACAGTACTGAGCTGCAATCTCAGGGCGCTCTGGACGGGGGCCGACGATGCTCAAGTCACCCTTCAAGATATTTATAAGCTGCGGCAATTCATCAACGCGGCAAGCACGGATGATTTTGCCAACGGGCGTGATGCGGTCATCGTTTTCGCCGCTGGAAAGGCGGGCGACGCCGTCCTTTTCAGCATCGACCCGCATGCTTCTGAATTTGAGAATACCGAATTCTTTGCCATCCTTCGTTAAACGAATTTGCTTGTAAAATACTGGACCGTGATCCGTTGCTTTGATGGCAATAGCCGTCACAAGGAAGATCGGACTCAGAATCACAAGCGCAATAGCAGAAATGAAAATATCCAGCAGTCGTTTTACAAACAGATACTCCGGCTGAGGATTATACCGGCCAACACGAAGCATCGGCAGGTGGAACATATGCATGTGATGTGCACCGGACATAATGGTGTCACCGATGCGTGGTACTACAAATACAGTAATGTTGTTTTCTACACAGTATTTCAGAATAATATTCCGATCATGGCTGTGTATGCCGCTCAAAAACACTGTGCTGATGCCGTCCAGCATGGAAAGATTCTCGATGCACTCCCCCGCCATAGCTGTGGAAACCACTTTGTACTTGGCATCAAGACCGTACTTACCAATCAGCCGCTCCATACCGCGTCTGGTATCATAAATAACAGCTGTGGCTTGCGGCGGGAAGGTTTTAAAGTAGGCGTGGTGAGCGTTATAAGCCCAAATTGAGGCCATAATAACCTGTCCCACAAGAGCTGCCACGCCAGGAAGAATGTTGGGCAGGTGCTTGGACAAAAGCCAGATCACGACATACATGATAAAATCGCTGACCGCAGCCGCCAAAAATTGCTCGTAGATAATTTCGGAGATACGTTGCATCGACATCAGAAAGGCGTCATAAACGCGTCCAAAGATGATGAACAGCACAAAGAACAGCGCCACGACCAGGTAATCGCCATTTGCATAATACGGCGATGCAACGCGCTTAGCATAGTATAGATACCAGCACATTGCAAATGGTATCGTCACAAGCACAGCATCTAACAGCTTTATCATCCGCAAAATCAAGTCATGCCTAAACCTTGTCATGTTCTTACTCCTCGTTCTTCTTTGCACACATATTATTTTCAATACTGCAATTGAAGTCAGGGAAAGCAGTTTTGAGCAGCAAAAGGCATTCCCACAAATTACTCATGGAAAATCCTTAGCACAATTCGACATTTATCAACAAATCGGATTCACTTTAATTATACAAGTACACAAATTCAGCACATTTTACAAATACACCCCTGTTCATAAGGTGAATGAGGCTAAAATTCGATAGATTGTTATATGTAACAGTCAATTGGTACATGATTTAAATTTTTCTTAAAACGCAACTGATTCAAATAAAAACGGATTGCTCTGCAGCAATCCGTTTTCATTTTAATCAATATTAACTACTAACGCTCAGATCATCACCTGCGTCCGAACTTCTTTCGCTTCTTTGACTTGTGGTTTTCCTTGTTCAATTCTCGCTGATACGCATCTTCAGAACTGAAACCAAAGATTCCTTCTGAGACCCGTTCAACCAGTGCCGTAAACATCTCGTAATCGCGCAAGTAGTTATTCCTTGCCTTGTCATCCATTACCTTAAAAAACCTCGCCATCAAACTCATGTATGCGTTATAGTCGCCATTCTGCGCAGCCTTGAGCAGGCATTCAAACCGCCTTGCAGATGGGGTCCACAGTTCTTCCCTTTTCATCTCAAACCAGCTTCTTTCTCAATTCTCTTGCAATTTTTCTTCGTGCCTTAGAAATCGTGTTGGGTCTAACCTTAAGCTTCCTCGCCACAACCTCTATAGGATAATCCAAATAAGTACGAATAATCATTAGCTCTCTGGGTGAGAGCCTTTCCAATTCCTGCTTCAATGATACCAGAAGCTCTACTCGAGCGAATTCATCTTCCGCACGAACATCAATGACATCAGCTACATCATCAATATTGATAACAATCGGCTGATTTGCATTACCAGCAAGTCGCCTTTTCCCCTTGTTCCTATATCCAAGGAGACGTTTCTCCGACCTGTATTTGATTTCCTCTTTGTCTAACAAATCAAGGATATGGCTGTTGAACGAATTACTAAGCCAGTTCTTTTCTATCGTCTGGTTAAGCTGATTATAATTGGCCCATTCACGAAGAGTGAGCCAAAGTTCATACATTTCTAATTCAGTCATTTTGACCTCCTATAGCGATTTGAGTTTTTTCGGTCAAATCACATCTAGGAGGTCCCCTGCTCCGAGAGCAACTAAGCAGTTTCACCACAAAATCACCTATCCCCTCAGTTACAATGGATTGCGTCGCTTAGGTGATTTGGGAAGCGTATATATAAATTTCACAATTCCCGCATGTGGTTTATAAAGAAGGCCACCAGAGAAGCCAAAAAGACTTCTTAGGTGGCCATCATATTGACTGTATTTAATTTATTATCCGCATCCAGTTGAATGATTCGTATCATACTGCATTTGTCTGTATTGGTTATAATGCAACATTCAAGAAGCAGTTTCAACGTGTTTTCACTCTTTTTTCTGTCTAACTTTGTTAAAATTCCAATAGAATTATATTCCAGTATTTATTTCAGGATTTTATTCCCGCACTCATTTCATCGACGCAATCAATTATACTTGATGGATAATGTGAACAAGCCAAAATGGGAAAGCCGAACAGAACATGCCGGATAGCGCTTGCAAAAACGAAAAAAAGCACGAACACTTCATGCCTCTTTCGGTACAAGAAGTTCGTGCTTTTGTAAGCGCATAATAGGTTCTTCTATTCGCAATATTACTTTCTAACCGCAAGGGCCTCTTTGTTTACTTCGGTAAGCAAAGAGGCCGCACATTCTGATATTGTCAAGTATTTAGAAGAAAAAATCCCTCTATACCAATTTCTGTGTTGGTGTAGAGGGTTGACATTCTAATGCAAAACGCATGCTGTTTGTAACTCCAGCTTTCGATTATCATTACACCTTGATAATAGAAATGAGCCCCCGGATTTCTCCGAGGGCTCTTGCTTTTTAGTGTGTATTTGCTTTGTTTGTGAACTGCTTTGTGTTTGCTTTACGAGTGGTCAGGGTAAATCATAGCCTTCAACACCAAGGTTGTTATAAACAATTACTGCTTCATCTGTGTTGTTCACTGAACTGTGCAAATGCGCTTGCGGCATCCACAGTATCACCATTCTGAATTTCCTTGATGCCCACCTGCAAGGCTGCATGGAGTTGGTCATCGGTCATGGTGTCAGCGTTCAAAGCCGCAGGAGCCTTTGGAAGGGACAGCGAGAAGGGAATACCACCAGTCATGGTGATCTGGCGCAGGTACATATCAATGGCCGTTGCCATTGGGATACCGAGCTGCTTCAGCACATCTTCGGCCTGCTGCTTGACAGTAGGGTTGACGCGAAGGTTAAGTGTCATCGTTTTTTCCATGGTTATCGCCTCAACTTTATTGTAACGCATTTCGCGTTACTTTGCAATTGTGTCCATTGGCTTCTGCAGGTTGCACAGAATTTGCCAAAAATTTTTGGCACTTGCCCAGACGGGCATCGTTCACCCCTTTATTTTAACACCTTATTCAGTAATTCCTGATAGCTATCTCGACGGCGTACAAATAGGATACACCGTAAACTGATTTGAAAGGCTCACAGCTTACTTGCCGCTGCTGTTCAGGCGCGGGATGGTCTCAGTCTTCGTTTCATTGCAAACTGTGCAGGTATAGGTCTTGACGCCTTCTTTTTCAGCCGTTGGCTGAGTAGTTACGACACCATTATCCCAAGTATGCTCATTGGTCTTGGGCGTGGTGGAGAGAACGGCACTCACATCACCGCAGACGATGCAGTAGATTTCGGTGCGACCCTCTTCCTTGCAGGTAGGCTCTATGACACGCTTAGCGGCATGGTGACCGGTGGAGTGTACAATGTTGTCCTTGTAAGAGAAGCTGTCATCCTGATTGCACTTATGCATCGTGTAGCCGTCTTCGGTGCAAGTCGGCGGGACAACGGTAACGGTGAAGGTGTACTTGGTGGGCAGGACCTTTTCGGTCTTGGTCGCATCGCAGTTCTTGCAATGCAGGGTCTTTTCACCGTACTCGTCATAAGTAGGCGGGGTAGTGATGACACCCTCGTTCCAGATGTGATCAGTACCGCCGTAGTCGTAGGTCATGGTATGGGAAGCATCGCGCTTGCAGTGCATCAGCATGGTGCCCTTCTCGGTGCAGCTGGCCTTTTTCAGGCATTCGGTGTGCTCGGTGTCCCAATCATGGTAGCCGATAGCAGGCACAGGCATCAACACTCTTTCGTTGCACCCCTCGTAGCTGCAGTACATCCAACGCTTTCCTTCAGTTTCGCAATAAGGTCCCTCGATGATTTCGCCAAGGCGCGTGTAATCGTGGTTATGCACCTTAGCAATATCTTCGGTCTTTGTTGCTTTGCAAACATTGCAGGTGTAGGTCTTGATGCCAGTTTCGGTGGCTGTAGGCTCCTTGGTGATGACGCCCTCATCCCACTGATGTTCACCAGTGACAGGCAGGTTTTTCACATGCTGCTTATCGTTGCAGCGCTCACAGACATTGTCTACGCTGCCAAGAGCACCACAGGTAGCCGGAGTAGTGACTTCTTTGTACGGATGGCCCAGCGCAGGAACAGGCGTATCCTTGTACGTCTTTGCGGGATTCTCATTGCAGGTATGCAGCGTATAACCGTCCTCAGTGCAGGTAGGAGCAACGACAGTTTCCGTGAAGGTATAGCCCAAAGCAGGAATTACTTCTTTATGCACATGGGTCTTGTCATTCTGGCAGGTATAGGTGCGCTCGCCATCTTCTTCGTAAGTTGCTTCCTTGGTAACAACACCATCGTCCCAATCATGTCCCGTCGCAGGAACAACTTCCGTATAGGTATGGGTTGCATCGTTCAGGCAGGTGAAGGTCTTGACGCCGTCCTCGGTGCAGGTAGGAGCCTTCGTGACAGTACCATCATCCCACTTGTGGCCCAGAGCCGCGATTTCTTCGGTCTTGGTCACTGTGCAGCCGGTATTCTGGCACTTGTAGGTCTTTACACCGACAGCCTCACAGGTAGCGGGCGTGGTGACAGTGTCATCATCCCACTTATGACCCAGCGCGGCAATCTCCTCGGTCTTTGTCTCGGAGCAGCCATTACGGGTGCAGGTATAGGTCTTAACACCAGCCTTCGTGCAGGTCGCTGCCGTTGTGACTGTACCAGCGTCCCAAGCATGGCCCAGTGCATTCGTATAATCGCGTTTTTCGGTCAGAGCGGAATCCTGGTCGCAAATATAAACGGTGTACCCCTGCTCGGTGCAGGTAGGCGCTACCGTATTGCCCTTATGCCAGGTCTTCTCGACCAGCGGAATATCTTCCGTGTATGTAGTGCCGCAGGAGGTGCATGTGAAGGTCTTGACACCCTTCTCATAGATGGTAGCAGGCTTCGTGACCTTACCAGCATCGTAGGCGTGCGGCAGCTTTGCCTTGTAATCGCCCTTATAGGTCAGACCGGGAACTTCGTTGCACTCATAGATGGTATAGCCCTCAGCGGTGCAGGTCGGAGCAACAACGCTCTTGATATGATATGTCTTATCGAGAGACGGGATTTCCTCGGTGCGCGTCTCATCGCATTCCTTGCACTTGAAGGTCTTAATACCGGTCTCGGTATAAGTAGCAACCTTCGTGACTGTACCACCATCCCAGCTGTGTCCCTTTGCCGGAACAAAGCGGTCATTGTAGTTCATGCCGCCCCACTCATGGCAGATATGCTCATCGTAGCCTTGCGTGGTGCAGGTCGCCTCATGACGGCGAACCGTGAATGTGTATTTTACCTGTGGCTTTGCGGTAGGAGCCGGAGTAGCTGCCGGAGCAGGTGCCGGTGTTTTTGTCGCTGCCGGTTTGGTAGTCCCGCCGGAAGTCGAAGTGCCGGTACTCGGCTTCTCCGTCTTAGTCGGCTCGCTGGTGGTGTTGTCCTTCTTATCAGTGTTCTCAGCGGGCGTGGCGGTCGGTGCAGGCGTAGCCGTCGGTGCAGGTGTGGCAGTTACTTCCGGTGTTTCCGGAACCGCAGCCTGACTTTGGCTCGTGGTCACATCCGAACTCGTCGTATCGTTGGTGTTTTTTCTTTTCTTGCAGCCGGTCAAAGAAACCGCAACCGTAGCAGCTAAAGCTACAGCAACGATTCTTTTCGCTGTACTAACTCTCCTTTTCATAATAGACCTCCTTCCCTTTAGGGGATAGTTTCTTAACTATATTATATCAAAGAAAACATCGCGTTTACATTTATTTTTATAGATTTTACAACTCCTCTATCAAGTTCTACCGTTTGCATAAATGCAACATCCTGTAACTGTGCATAGTATCCAGTACATATGGCCATCTCCCAACCTTCGCCACAAACTGTTGGTTTTCGCCATTTGCTAAAAACTTCCGTCATGTTGCATATTGACTCTTTCCAGAGAAAGGAGTACGCTATTCTGAATCGAAGGAAGGGATTATTATGGAAGTCAGTATATTGCTCATGCAGCAGATAGCTCAGCTGTTTATCGTTCTTCTGATGGGCTATGTAGTCGTCAAGGCAGGGCTGTTGAAAGCCTCAGACAGCAAAGTTTTGTCCGTAGTTTTCGTGTATATAGTCATGCCGTGTGTTGTTCTCAACGCATTTCAAATCGATGATACGCCGCAGATTCGCACAGGACTCTTGTACTCGATGGGCATAGCGGTCGGAATGCATGTCGTGTTTCTGGTCCTCAATGCTATCTTTAAAAGGCCGCTTAAATTGGATGTCGTGGAGCAGGTCAACATCATATACAGCAATGCGGCTGCGCTTGTCATCCCTCTGGTTCAGGCTTTGCTCGGCGAGGAATATGTCGTGTATTCCTGCGCTTTCGTCATCGTTCAGCTGATTCTTCTCTGGACGCACGCAAGTGCCTGCCTGCAAGAGGGCGCAAAACTTGAATGGAAGAAGATTCTGACCAATGTCAATCTGATTGCGATTGTCGCCGGTGCGCTCTTGTACCTTCTGCATATCTCGCTGCCCTCGCCTATTGTGAGTACGCTCAGCAGCGTAGGTGCTATGATAGGGCCTATGGGGATGCTGCTGGCCGGTATGGCGATTGCGGAAGTACCGTTAAAGAAAGTCTTCTGCACACCGCGCAACTATCTTCCCGTTGCACTTCGTCTGATTATAGTTCCTATCATTGTTCTGCTGCTACTTCGCGTGTTCCACGCATCTGACTGGATTGCAGATGGTAAAGCAATTTTAGTGACAGTCTATCTATCGGCTATTACGCCGTCTTGTGCGACAGTCACCTCAATGGCGCAACTCTACAATCGTGATGCGGCGCACTCAAGTGCATTGTATGTTCTGAGTACGCTGCTTTCCATCATGACGATGCCTCTGATGATTGGACTGTTCGATATGCTGGTGTGATATACCTTTTATAAGTACAGATTAAGAAAGAGAAAAGCGCCCACCTTTCACGGTGAGCGCTTTTTCATTTTGTGGAGTATTACTGGATACCCAGAGTGACTTTCAAATTGTCATTGTATGAGGGGCTTTACGATGGTGGGGAATATAACTTATCGCTTATGGTGGGGAAACCCGCTATTTGCTGCTTTGTGGCAATAGAAAAGCGCCACATCGCTGCGGCGCTTTTGCTTTGCCCGGAAGATGGAGCGAGGGGGCTGTTCAGTTATCTGTTGTGCTTTTTCTTGCTGCCAACAACGGCTGTACCAATGGCTGCACTACCGCTGACAAGCATAAGGACAACCAGCAAAGCAGGGTTGCTGGTGTCGCCGGTCTGCGGAATGGTGTACTGAGGTGTGGCTGTTGCAGCAGGTGCCGGAGTGGCTGTTGCAGCAGGTGCCGGGGTGGCTGTTGCAGCAGGTGTCGGGGTGGCCGTGGCAGCAGGTGCCGGGGTGGTCTTGTCGGCGTCCTTGTATTGCAGGGCAGCAATCGCATCTTCGATAGCTTTCGCCATTGCATCAACTTCGCTCTGTTCAGTGATGTTCTTGTCATGGACAACAGCATTGACGGCAGCTTCCACGGCGGTGAAGTCCTTGTAGTTGTCCTTGTTCAGTGCATTTGCCTTGGCAATGGCTGCGTCTACTTTGGTGTAATCAGCACCCTTGTATTGCAGGGCGGAAACTGCATCCTCGATAGCCTTTGCCATTGCATCAACCTCTGCCTGCTGGGTAATGTTCTTGCCACGGGCAACGGCATTGACGGCGGCTTCCACAGCGGAGAAGTCCTTGTAGTTGTCCTTGTTCAGTGCATTTGCTTTGGCAATGGCTGCATCAACCTTGGTGTAGTCGGCGTCCTTGTATTGCAGGGCGGCAAGGGCATCTTCGATAGCCTTTGCCATTGCATCAACCTCTGCCTGCTGGGTAATGTTCTTGCCACGGGCAACGGCATTGACGGCGGCTTCCACAGCGGAGAAGTCCTTGTAGTTGTCCTTGTTCAGTGCATTTGCTTTGGCAATGGCTGCATCAACCTTGGTGTAGTCGGCGTCCTTGTATTGCAGGGCGGCAAGGGCATCTTCGATAGCCTTTGCCATGGCATCTACTTCGCCCTGCTCGGTAATGTTCTTACCACGGGCAACGGCATTGACGGCGGTTTCCACAGCGGAGAAATCCTTGTAGTCATCCTTCTTCAAAGCATTTGCCTTGGCGAGGGCTACATCGACCTTGGTGTAGTCGGCGTCCTTGTATTGCAGGGCGGAAAGGGCAGTTTCGATAGCCTGTTCCATGGCATCCACTTCGCCCTGCTCGGTAATGTTTTTACCACGGACAACGGCATTGACAGCAGATTCTACTGCGGAGAAGTCTTTGTAATCATCCTTCTTCAAAGCATTTGCCTTGGAGATGGCTGCGTCGACCTTAGTGTAGTCAGCATCCTTATATTGCAGGGCAGCAATCGCATCTTCGATAGCTTTCGCCATTGCATCCACCTCTGCCTGCTCTGCCAGTGTCTTCCCCTGAACCACCGAATTGATTGCACTTTCCACGGAAGAAAAATCCTTGTAATCATCTTTAATCAGGGCATTTGCCTTGGCAATGGCCGCATCTACGCTGCTATAGTCGGCAGGGCCATTGATTTTCGGATAGTCGTCAACCTGTGCAAATGCTTCTCCCAGCAATCCTGCCACCGTGCCGTTTCTAAATTCTTCTTCTGTCTTTTCACTGGCCGCACCAGCGTTCTCAGTTATTCCACAAGCCCCAAAGAAACAGTTTGTAACAACGATACTACTATCGCCCCACAGGTGACCTGCGAAAACGCCAGTGGCCTTGATTCCGGGCACAGCGGTTCCCTCGGTAGAAAGCATTGCCCGATATACATAGCAATTTTTAACAGTTAACGCGGAATCTGTCATCTCACCAACGAAACCGCCTACCAAACTCACGCCCTGAACATCATCGGTTTTAGAGCTTACAGAGCAGTTTGCAATATAGCAGTTTGTGAATGTAGACGTACCTGCTCCATATGCGGGATCATCGTCTACTTCACCAACAAAACCACCACCATAAGCCATCGTTTTAACCTGGTTGTTTTCGGCAGCACACTTTTCAAATGTTCCGCCAGTGGAATAACCCACAATACTTCCCGCACAGTTATTATTGTTGTTGCGCTTGCTCTCCAGTGAAGAATTCACCACCGAGCAGTTTTCGATGGATGAGCCATAACACACACCTGCAATACCGCCCACATAACTGTAGTTATTTTGACCGATTGCCACAAAGTTTGCGTTTTTTACGTGAAGATTTTCAACCGAGCCGAAAGCGACCCACCCGAAAATGCCAGCCGTAGCGAAACCTTCTGGGTCTACTTTTCCGGTAGAAACCGCATTTGTGATGCTATGTCCGTCACCATCATAGTTTCCCGCAAAATAGTAACTCCCAGAATAACCGATCGGTTCCCACGATACACCTGTCAGGTCAATATCAGCAGTTTGCTTGAAGTAATAGCCATAGCAGTTTCCAATACCTGCGTCCTCAGTATCAAACGTTTCTGCATTGCCAGAGTTTAGAAACTCTGCCAAAGCAATCAAATCCTCTTGCGAAGTAATTAGCCACGGGTCTTCCTGTGTACCTGTTCCGCCGCTAAATAATGGTGCTTCTGCTGCAAACGCTGCCATTGGCAAGAAAGTCATAACAAGGCAAAGCGTTAGCAGAAGGCTAAGAACTTTTTTCTTCATTTTCATTTCTCCTCGTGTGTTTTAATCATTAAGAATTGTTGCCGCAGCAAGTGTACCGATAAAATAGATTGAAGCATCCGCAACACCTGACAATCAGGCGCAAAGTTTCAGCAGTGTTCCCCCTTCCCACAAAAGAAAAAATCCGAAATCAGGGCATAGTTCACCCTGCTTCCGGATTTTACACGATAATTTAATGTAATAGAGCTTGACACACTGAAAAAAAGGCGCAATACTACCGCCGAGCCGAGCCGAGCCGAGCCGAGCCGAGCCGAGCCATTTTCGCGCCTTTGAGCATCATTGTCAAGCCCTCCTTCCGTAATTTTAGTAAGAAAAGAATATCAATCCCATTCCTCACAAATATAGATATTATAGCAGATTCTCCATAAAACCACAAGTAGCGTTCAAATATTGTCGAAAAAAATCCCCCTATACCAATTTCTGCGTTGGTGTAGAGGGATTGCCTATTTAACTAAGTGACATTGCCTTTATCGGAATAGCTCTTTCCTTTACAACAACCTCACCTTACAGTTTGGGAGAAACGCTTAGTGCTTCAGTTCCAGCAACGCATCACCCTGCTTTACGGTGCCACTGGCTTTAGCCTCGACAGCGGCATAGTCATCGGTATTGCAGACAATGATCGGCGTGGTCACGGGATAGCCTTCGGCCTTAATGGCTTCCAACTCAAAGCGGATCAACGGCTGGCCTTTCTTCACCTTGTCGCCCTCGTTGACGAGGTAGGTAAAGTGCTTGCCGCCCAGCTTGACCGTATCGATGCCGATGTGCATCAGCAGTTCGGCACCGTCAGCCGTGGTCATGCCCACGGCATGGTGGGTCTCAAAGGTGGAGGAGATCTCACCGTCAGCAGGTGCCACCAGTTCACCGTCGGAGGGCTCAATGGCAATGCCATTCCCCAGTACACCGCTGGCAAAGGCTTCATCCTTCACATCGGCCAGCGGCACTACCGTACCGTTCAGGCAGGCATACAGCACGGTATCCTTTGATGCGGGTGCAGCTGCCGGCGAGGGAGCGACAACCGGGTTTTTGGGTGTACTTTCCAGATAATCTTCCAGCTTTGCCTTGATGACGGCCACCTTGGGGCCGTACACCACCTGTACGCCGTTGCCCTTGCAGATCACGCCGGAGGCACCGGAGGCTTTGAGCACATCCTGTTTGACCAATGCCGCATCATTGACCGTGCAGCGCAGACGGGTTGCGCAGCAATCCACATCGGCCAGATTAGCGGCACCTCCCAGACCTTCCACGATCATTGCACTGACCGGGTCATTCCCGGCCGGCACACTGCCGGAAGCAGCATTGCGGGCGTTCACGTCCGCACGGGTGTACAGCTTGACTTCCTCGGCATCATCGCGGCCCGGGGTCTTGTAGTCAAACTTGGAAATCATAAAGCGGAAAATGATGTAGTACAGCACAAAGTATACCGCACCGACCACGACCACCCACACCCAGTGAGTCTTGGCGTTGCCCTGCATCACACCGAACAGCACTAGGTCGATGAGACCGCCGGAGAAGGTCATACCCACGCTCACATTCAGGATGTGCATCAGCATGAAGGACAGACCGGCCAGTACGCAGTGCACCGCGTACATGGGTAGTGCCACAAAGATAAAGGTAAATTCCAGCGGCTCGGTGATGCCGGTGAGGAAAGCCGTCAAGGCGGCAGACAGCAGCAGGCCGCCTGCAACCTTTTTCTTTTCCGGCTTGGCGCACTGATACATCGCCAGCGCTGCGCCGGGCAGACCGAACATCATAAAGGGGAACTTACCGGCCATGAAACGGGTAGCGCTGACCGAGAACACCGTGGTGGACTTGGAAGCCAGCTCGGCAAAGAAGATGTTCTGTGCGCCGGTCACGGTAACGCCATCGATGATGGCGGTGCCGCCCACAGCGGTCTGCCAGAACGGCATATAGAACACATGATGCAGTCCAAAGGGGATCAGCGCACGCTCCAGCAGGCCGTAAATAAAGGTGCCTGCGTAGCCGGAAGCCAGCACCAGTGCACCCAGCGCGGCAATACCG